>ERZ1090868.30-NODE-30-length-77736-cov-44.598190_pt1 | contig 77736 bp, 72 predicted proteins | sample MGYA00478475_ERZ1090868 | MGnify/ENA primary metagenome ERZ1090868 (study PRJEB33644, sample SAMEA5815747) | chicken gut metagenome | biome: Chicken; feature: Gastrointestinal Tract; material: Caecum | place: Ireland | collected 2019-01-01 | study: A study of the...
GAAATTAAGGTTAGACTAATGGTTCACAACCTACCGCAAAAATATTGACACTTACGTCTTTTTCATGCTATTGTTATCTTTTTGTAATAGTGATAAAATTAAGTAATCAACTTGCTCCAAGTAATGGAGGAATTTTACTAATGAAAAAGGCAAAACTTTTTGCTGGTATTACACTGTTATCAGGTGTAGCTCTTACCTTAGCTGCCTGTGGTAAGTCAGAATCTCATTCTGATGAATCAAAGACTGCTTCTAAGTTTAAGGAAGCTGTTCCTACTAAGGCTACTAAGAATGGCGGTACTGTTAAGGTTGCTGTTGAAGCTGATACCCCATTTACTGGTATCTTCAACGACGAACTTTCAACTTCAGCTACTGATACTGAAGTTATGCAATATGGTGCAGAATCACTTTTTGGTACTGATGATCACTATGTTTTCAATGATAAAGGTGCTGCAACAATTAAGGTTGACCAAAAAGCTAAGACCGTAACTGTTGAAATTAAGAAGGGTGTTAAGTGGTCAGATGGCAAGCAAGTAACTGCCAAGGACTATGAATACGCTTATGAAATTATTGCTAACAAAGACACTAAGTCACAACGTTACACTTCAAGTTTAGCTGATTTGGAAGGCTTGCAAGAATATCATGAAGGTAAGTCAAAGACTATCTCAGGCTTTGAAATGCCAGATGGTGAAAACGGTCGTAAAGCTGTTCTTCACTTTAAGACGATGAAGCCTGGTATGAACACTTCAGGTAATGGTTACATTTGGGAAGCTGCTGCTCCTTACCACTACTTGAAAGATGTTAAATTCAAGGACTTAATGTCAAGTGATAAGATCCGTAAGAAGCCATTGTTCTTTGGTGCTTACAAGTTGCAAAAGGTTGTTCGTGGTCAATCAGTAACTTGGGTTCCTAACGAATACTACTACAAGGGTAAGCCAAAGCTTTCAAAGATTACTGCTACAGTAATTAACCCTAACTCAGTTGCTCAAAGTATTAAGTCAAGAAAATTTGACGTTACTCAAGTAATCAACTCACAATGGAAGAACATCAAGGATACTAAGGGCGTTAACTTTATCGCTAAAATTCCACTACAATACTCATACTTAGGCTTTAAGGTTGGTAAGTGGGATGCCAAGAAGGGCGAAAACGTAATGGACAAGAATTCTAAGATGAATAACAAGGCCTTACGTCAAGCTATTGGTTATGGTATGAACGTTAACCAAGTTTACAAGCGTTACTCATTTGGTTTATCATTCAGAGTTCCAACTTTGATTCCAAAACAATTTGGTGATTACTTTGACAAGGATATTAAGGGTTACACTTACAATATTAAGAAGGGTAATGAAATCTTGGACAAGGCTGGCTACAAGAAGAAGGGTACTTACCGTGTACAACCTAACGGCAAGCCTTTAACTATTCACCTTGCAGCCATGACCGGTAGCTCAACTGCCGAGCCAATCGTTCAAAACTATATCCAACAATGGAAGAAGATGGGCTTGAACGTTAAGTTAACTAGTGGTCGTTTAATCGAATTCAATTCATTCTACGACAAGGTTCAAAACGATGATCCATCAGTAGATATGTTTATTGGTGCATGGTCATTATCAAGTGAACCATCACCTAATGACTTGTATAGCGAAAAGGCTCCAATGAACTACTCACGTTTCGTAACTCCTGAAAACACCAAGTTACTTGACGAAATGGATTCACAGAAGGCCTTCAACCACAAGTACAGAGTTGAAAAATTCCATGAATGGCAAAAGTACATGTTTGATGAAGCTTACGTAATTCCTATAGCTAATAGTTACTCAATTACTGCCGTTAACAAGAAGCTTACTGGTTACTCACTTAAGCCATCGGATTCAATGGGTAATGGTTTCCCTAACTGGTACAATGTTGCTTACGCTAAGTAAAGCAATTATTTAAAATTACAAAAGACTGTTTCTAAATTTTAGAAGCGGTCTTTTTTCTGTGACCCGAAAACTGGTATAATTTATAGGTATAAAAAGGGGCATTTTTATGGTAAGTACAAAGTTTTTAAAAAAATTAAAAGACGATTATAATATCGAATTTAACAATGAAAAGCTATTAGAAGAAGCATTTACGCATTCTTCATATTCAAATGAACATCCCAATGATGGAATTCGCGATTATGAAAAACTCGAATTTCTTGGTGATGCTGTGCTAGAATTAGCCGTTTCGAATTATGTTTATCTTCATTATCCTAAGTTGAATGAAGGTGAATTAACTCGTTTGAGATCTAATATTGTCCGAACTGAAGGATTTTCAGAATTCGCCATTGAATGTGGTTTTCAAGATGAGATTCACTTGGGCAATGGTGAAGAAAAAGCTGGAGCACGACACCGCAAAACTTTACTGGAAGACGTGTTTGAAGCTTTCAATGGGGCACTTTTCCTTGATCAAGGGATGCCAGCAGTTGAACATTTTTTGCATTTAACAGTTTATCCATTGATTGATAAGGGTGAATTCGATGATTCACGCGACTATAAGACAGACTTGCAGGAAGTATTGCAGCAAGATGGTCCTGTGAATATCGAATACACCGTTATTAGTGAATCTCAATTACCTTCACACTTTGTTGTTGAACTGAAAATTAACGGAAAAGTTGAATCAAAAGGTGAGGGTCACAATAAGAAAGCAGCTGAACAACAAGCTGCTAAGGTCGCTTTACAAAAATTAGAAAAATAAGGGGATGAAAAAGTGCCATTAACAGAATTAGTGCTCGATGGTTTTAAATCATTCGCTGATAAGACAACTATTCATTTTGATGATGGAATTACCGGAATCGTTGGTCCTAATGGTTCGGGGAAAAGTAACATTAATGAAGCCGTACGTTGGGTAATGGGTGAATCCAGTGCTAAGTCACTACGTGGAACGAATATGAAGGATGTCATCTTTGCCGGTAGTCAATTTCGTAAGCCGCTCAATAAGGCGGAAGTTACTTTAGTTTTTGATAATAAAAAGCGTGAGTTGGCTTTTGATTCAGATCAGGTCTCAATTACTAGAAGAATTCTGCGATCAGGTGACAGTGAATTTTTAATTAATAATCAGCAAGTGCGGATGCGAGATGTGCGGACACTCTTTCTTGATTCTGGAATTTCACCTAATAGCCTAGCAATTATTTCTCAGGGTCGAGTTGATCAAATCTTGAATTCTCGTCCTGAACAAAGAAGAGTAATCTTTGAAGAAGCTGCTGGTGTTTTGCATTTTAAACAACAAAAAGAAGCTGCCAGGGCGCAAATGGAGAAAACCAAGGATAATTTAATTAGAATCAATGACTTGGTTAAAGAACTTGAAGGTCGATTGGAGCCGCTGCATGAGCAAAGTTCGCTGGCTAAAGAATATCAATTTCAAAAGAAGGGACTAGATCAGAAATTAAAAAGTCTATTAGCTTTTGAAATTGAGGATTTAAACCGGCAAAAAGAAGAAGTCCAAAAAGCAGCAGATAGGAACCAAATCCTGTTAACAAAACTGGATAATGAAGTAAAAGGTTCACAAAGTGCTGTTTCTGAAAAACGGGCAGAATATCAAAAAATTCAAAATGAGCGAGAGCAAACGCAGAGTGAATTATTAAAGCTAAGTGACCAATTATCACAGATCAATACTAACTTGCAGGTCGCACAGCAATCACAACAGTTTAATAATTCAACTAGGGTAGAAACTCAACGTCAAGTTGAAGAATTGAAAAATAGCTTGGTTAAGTTAAAGGATGAATTGTCTGAACTGCAGCGGAATAAAAAGCAACTTAAGCAAGAGCAAGATGCTTTACAAGAGCAGCATGATCAATTGACTGGTGAATTGCACGATGATCCAGAAGAATTGAGTAAGCGACTAGAAGATTGTCGTAACGACTATATTCAACTTTTACAAGATCAGGCTACAACTAATAATCAGATTGTTAATCTGAATACTGAATTAAAACGTAGTCAGGCAGACACTACTTATCAAAATAGTGATGTAAGCAAGCAGCTAACCGATGCTCGGACTGAACTGGAAAAGCTGAGAACTGAAGGCAAGCAGCTGACAGTTAAGCGGCAAAAGGAAAAAGAAAAATTTGTGCAAGTTAATGATCAAAATAATGATTTAACTAAACAGATTAATCAGATTCGGCAAGACGTTAACGCAGAGCGCAGTCAATTAGAGAAAGTTGAAGCGCGACATGAAGCTTTAGTAAATATTCAAAAGCGGCATGAGGGTTATTACTACGGTGTACGTAATGTTTTGAATCATCTATCTGATTTCCCTGGTGTGATCGGGGCTGTGGGTGAATTGATTACATTTCCAGTTGAGCTAGAAGCTGCAATGACAACAGCTCTTGGCGGTGGCGTACAGGATTTGATTACTGAAAGCAGAGTTAGTGCTAGGGATGCAATTAATCAATTAAAGCGTAGTCGTAGTGGACGAGCTACTTTTTTACCATTAGATGGCTTGCGTCAATACACTATTCCACAGTCAACTATCACTACTTTGCAATCTTTTAGTGGCTTTAAGGGCGTAGCAAGTGATTTAGTTGAAAGTAAAACCGATCAAGATATTACTGCTGCGATTAATTATTTGCTGGGTAGTGTGATTATCGTTGATACGATTGATAGTGCAATGTCAATTTCACGTCGAGTTAACCGCTATCGGATTGTTACCTTAGATGGCGATGTGATTTCCCCAGGTGGTTCGATGACTGGTGGTCAAAGAAACCAACGTAATAATTCACCACTGCAGACGGCAACTGAAATTAATCAGTTAGAGAAGCAATTACAGACTTTACGACAAAATTTGGCTGAAGATCAAGAACGGTTAGATGAGCTAGTTACTCAAGGTGAAAAAGTTGCGGCTAAATTGCAACAACTGCGTGATACTTTGCAGGAGACTAATCAAGCGATTAATGAAGCTGCTATTTCTTTCCAAAATCAAGAAAAGGAAGTAAAGCGGCTAACTGATGCTAATAGTTTATATAAATCTCGAGTAAAAGAACAACAAGATCGGATTGCTGCTTTAAAGAAAGAAATCACTCAGGCTAATGATCAGCAGGAACAATTGGCTAAGCAAAATGAAGTACAAAAGGGCAAAATGAATGACTTGCAAGAAAAGATTAAGAACTTCAATAGCTTAAGTCAACGTGTACAAGAGGAATTATCAAAGCTTGATCCTCAAATTGCAGTTTATACTAATAAGTTGGAAAACTTAGCTAGTCAGGAAAAAGAAAAAAATAGTCAGATCACTAATAATCAGAAGCAAACTGATAGCTTAGAGCAGAAATTAACTGAATTAAGTCAAAATGGTGAATTATCAGTTAAGAAGAATTCTGATTTACAAACACAAAAAGCTGAAATTAAGCAAAAGAATGAAACTCTGCAAAAGAAGCTGAATGAACTTAGTGCGCAATTAGGACAAGTTGATGCGCAGATTAATCAACTTGACCAAGTTGCCAGTCGTAATTATGATTTACGCAAAGATGCAGCAATTGAACAAGAAGATTACTCAGTAAAGATTGCGAAGTTTAATTCCGCAATTGATCAGCGCTTGTCAACTTTGAGTGAAGAGTATGCCTTAACGTTTGAAGCTGCTTTAGAGCAAGCAGAAGGCGAAAATACTGAAGAAAAGCGCAATGAACTGGCTAAAAGCGTGAAGTTGCATCGCATGTCAATTGAAGATATTGGCCAAGTAAATCTTGATTCTATTCAAGAATATGAAGATGTGAAAAAGCGCTATGACTTTTTGAATGGTCAGCAAAATGACCTGTTAAAAGCTCGTGATGACCTTGAAAAGTCAATGAACGAGTTAGATGAAGAAGTTAAGACGCGCTTCAAGAGTACCTTTAATCAAGTAGCATCTAGCTTTAAGAGTATTTTTCCAGTTGTCTTTGGTGGCGGTAAAGCTAGATTGGAACTCACTGAGCCTAATAATTTGCTAGAAACTGGAATTGAGATTATCGCACAGCCGCCTGGTAAAAAGCAGCAACGTTTAAGTCTGCTTTCTGGTGGTGAACGCGCGTTAACCGCAATTACTTTGTTGTTTGCCATGTTGCAGGTTAATCCTGTACCATTTTGTGTACTTGATGAAGTAGAAGCTGCCCTGGATGATGCAAACGTTACTCGTTTTGCGCAATTTTTGCTTAAATACGATATGAAAACCCAATTCATCGTGATCACGCATAGACGAGGGACGATGCGGCAGGCTGACCAACTATATGGTGTGGTTATGCAAGAATCTGGCGTTTCGCAAGTATTGTCGGTATCATTAAAAGAAATGAAGAATAAAAATGAGGTGAAATAGTTGGGTTTATTTGATCGAATAAAAAAATCACTCTTTGGTAAAAAAGACGAAGAGGATGAAAACAAAAAAGAAGAAAAACAGACTGAGCAAGAAAATGAAGCTAAGCCTGAATCAGAAGATAATGATCAAGAATCTGAAAAAGTAGTTGATGAAGCTAAATCGAAAACTGAAACTACTGATAAAGAAGAACAAACAGTAGAAGCACAAGAAGACTCTGAGGTAGAAGCTGAATCTGGTGATGAAGAAAAAGCAGTAGATTTAGCTTCTAAACAACAGCCTGAAGAAGTTAAAGTAGAAGAGACCACTGAGACTGAAACAGAAGAACAAGTTGAAGAAACTGAAGTTTCTGATGAGGAGCCAACAGAATCACAAGAACAGCTTTATGAAAAGGGGCTAGAAAAGACTAACAAGGGATTTGGTGCAAGACTTAACGCCTTTTTTGCCAAGTTTAGAACAGTTGATGAAGATTTCTTCGATGATCTAGAAGACTTATTAATTGAATCTGACGTTGGCTATGAAACTGCTGAACAATTAACTGATGAATTGCGTGAAGAGGCTAAATTGCAAAATGCTAAGTCACGTGATGACTTGAAGCGAGTAATCGTTGAAAAGTTGGTTGACCTTTATGATAAAGGCGGCAATAGCGAAGATGAGCAATTGACGTATAATGCTGAAGCTAAACCTAACGTTTACCTATTTGTTGGGGTTAATGGTGCAGGTAAAACTACTACAATCGGTAAGTTAGCCAAACGTTTTAAGGATGAAGGAAAGTCAGTAATTTTAGCTGCGGCCGATACCTTTAGAGCGGGTGCCGTTGAACAGCTAGTTGAATGGGGAAAACGTGTTGACGTACCCGTAGTTACTGGTAAAGAAAAGGCTGATCCTGCTTCTGTTGTTTATGATGCAACTGAACGGGCAATCAGGGAAAAAGCTGACTATCTTTTAGTCGATACTGCGGGACGCTTACAAAATAAGAAGAATTTAATGGCTGAATTGGAAAAAATTCAAAGAACAATCAAGAAGCTTTTACCAGATCAGCCAACAGAAACCTTGCTTGTGTTAGATGGTTCAACCGGGCAAAATGCGCTTTTGCAAGCCAAAGACTTTGACAAGACCACCAAATTAACTGGGCTTGTTTTAACTAAGTTGGACGGCTCATCTAAGGGTGGGGTAGTTCTAGCTATCCGTAACGAAATGAATTTGCCGGTTAAATTGGTTGGCTTAGGTGAGAGAGCTGAAGACTTAGCTGATTTTGATGCTGCAAATTATGCGATCGGTCTTTTCCACGGCTTGGTCTAGTGATAAAGTTAGAGATGTAAATATAGTTTTATAAGGAGAATTTTATGAAAGAATATAGTGCTTGTACTACTATCTTAGTTGGTAAAAATGCCTCGATTGATGGCACCACTATGATTGCTCGTAATGATGACACTTTTCGTCCAATTACCCCACAAAAGTTCATTATTGAGCCAGCTCGTCATGGTGAAAAGAAACATATTAAGTCATGGTTAAACAAGTTTGAAATGGACTTGCCAGAAGATGCGCAACGTGTACCAGCTGTTCCTAATGTTGATTACAAGCATCGTGGTTACTACGATGAAAGTGGAATTAACCAAGAAAACGTTGCAATGTCATGTACTGAATCAACTTATGGTAATGAGAGAACTTTAGCATTTGATCCACTTGTTAAAGATGGATTAGATGAAGACTGCATGCAGACTTCTGTTTTGCCATACATTCATTCAGCTCGTGATGGTGTGCAATATTTAGGTAAGTTAATTGCTAAGTACGGTTCACCAGCTGGTAACTCAGTTTTATTCAGTGATAAAGATGAAATTTGGTACATGGAAATTGTTACAGGTCACCACTGGGTAGCTGAGCGCATTCCAGATGATTGTTACGCTGCAACTGGTAATCGAGTTGCGATTGAACAAGTTGACTTTGATAATCCTGATTACTTCATGTGGAGTGAAGGTATTCAAGAATTTGTTGAAGAACACCATTTGAACCCAGATCATGAAGGCTGGAACTTCCGTCATATTTTTGGTACCTATACTGAACAAGATCGTCACTACAACACCAACCGTCAATGGTATATTCAAAAATTGTTCAATCCCGAAATTGAACAAGACCCACAAGATGGCGATATTCCATTTATTCGTAAGGCAGCTAAGAAGATCACTAAGGAAGATATTCAATTTGCTTTAGGTTCACACTACCAAGATACCCCGTATGATCCATTTGGTAAGGGTACGGATGAAGAAAAACATCGCTACCGTCCAATCGGTTTGAACCGTACGCAAAATGCTCATATTTTGCAAATTAGAAGTGATGTTCCAGCAGATCGTGCGGCTATTATGTGGTTATGTATTGGTGGTCCAACTTTCACTCCATTTGTACCATTCTTTGCTAATATGAATGATACTGATCCTTCATATAACAATACCTCAATGGATTACAATATGAATGATGCATGGTGGTATTACAAGTCATTTGCAGCTATCGTTGAAAGTCATTACCCACAATTTGTTCAGCTTGATACTACTTATTTAACTGAACTTAACCGCTACTTCAGAGGTCGAGTTGAAGAAATTATTGCTGGTGCAGAAGGTAAATCAGGTGATGAGTTAACTGAATATTTGACTAAGGAAAATCAAAAGACTGTTGCCCATACTCGTAAGGAAACTGAAAAGCTTTGGGGTCAAATGATGATTGAATCGATCAACATGTCCAAACTTACTTTCAATATGGATGAAAATCTTTAATAAATTCAAAACAGCTCGAAAAAGGGCTGTTTTTTATAATATGTGAAATGAAAGGAATATAGACAATGGCAGAAGGTACTATTGGCTCATTTTTTACTAAGATTAACAATGAAGTTGAAAAACAACTGAATGACGATTTAAAAAAATTTGGTATTAATGCTAATGAACTGTTATTGAATTAAATCATCATCAGCATGGCAAAACTTTTGAAAAGTTGGCTAAAGAATTGCATGTAACTAATGACAAGGTCAAATTTTTGACAAAAAATTGGCTGCCAAAGATTTGTGCAAGAAAGTTGAAAAGCACCGTGCAGAAACTGACCAAACTATTACAGGGATGCTCAGTAAAGATGAAACTCTTGGCTTGGTTAATGTACTGAAAAAGATGCTTAAGTCGAGTGAAGACAATAAGTAATGTAAAATAGTAGAACTCCAGAAGTTAATTACTTTTGGAGTTTTTTTATGTAAAAATTATTGACAAATCTTTAATATAATATTACTGTATTAAGTAAATAGAACAGTAATATTATTAGTGAAAGGATAAAAATGTCAGAAATTTTAAGAGTGGATCAAGTAACTAAGACTTATGGTAAAAAAGGTGAGAAGCAATACCAAGCTTTAAAAGGAATTAGCTTTGCCATTGAACAAGGTGAATTCGTTGGCATTATGGGTGCTTCTGGTTCAGGAAAGACAACTTTATTGAATATCTTGTCGACGTTAGATAAGCCAACTAGTGGACATGTTTTAGTCAATAAGCAAGACATTACTGCACTTAAGAACAATCAAATGGCAGATTTTCGCGGAAAAGAAATTGGCTTTATTTTTCAAGATTTCAACTTGCTAGATAATTTGACTAATCGCGAGAATATAGCCTTGCCATTATCGCTTCAAGGAGTGAAGGCAAAGGAGATTGACGGAAAAGCAATGGCGATTGCCAAAAGATTGGGGATAGAATCTATCTTGGACAAATACCCAGCTGAAATTTCTGGTGGTCAAAAACAGCGTGTTGCTTCAGCTCGAGCATTGGTCCATAATCCGGCAATTTTATATGGTGATGAACCTACAGGAGCTTTAGATTCACAATCAGCTACGGAATTATTGAAAACAATGGCAGACTTGAATAAGAATGATCAAGTTTCGATTCTGATGGTAACGCACGATCCTTATTCAGCTTCTTACGCTCAAAGAATTTTGTTCATCAAAGATGGAAAAATCGGCAAAGAAATTAAAAAAGAAAATAAGACCAGAGAAGAATTTTATCAAGATATTATTGCTGAATTAGGTAGACGTTAGAGGGAGGTATAGACGTGCTTTGGAAATTATCACTAACAGGGCTAAAAAGTCGCTTTAAAGATTATGCTGTTTTGTTTTCGGGGCTAACTCTAGCTGCTGCAATCTTTTATATGTTTATGACCATTGCAATTAATCCAGCTTTTCTTAAGGGTTCAATGGCCATTGCCTTTTCAATTACCCAGATGGTCTTTATTTTTGGGATAGCGCTATTAGCTATTATTACCCTAGTCTATATTGTTTACGCAAATAGTTTTTTGCTTAGTATGCGTAAAAAAGATTATGGTACTTATATGATCCTAGGAACGAGAAATAGTAAAATTGGCCGTTTAATTTTTACAGAGACGGTTGTTATTGGTTTACTCGCTACTGCATTAGGAATTTTAATTGGTATCGGCTTGACTCAAGTTGTTTCTCAGTTATTAATCTCTCAACTGGGTTTGCAGCTGCATAAATTCTTAGGCTTTTATTTACCGGCTATTTTATGGACAGTTGTTTTCTTTGTAGTTTTATTCTTCTTGGCTGCAATTTGGAATCGGCACAAATTGGTAAGTACTAGTGTAATCAAGCTTTTGCATGAGGATCAAAAACCAGTTAAGTTACGTAATAACCGAATCTGGAAAGCAACTGAAGTAATTCTAGGCCTTGCCCTTCTAGCCATTGGCTACTGGGCAATGTGGGATTACCATCAGTTGCAAATTAAATCGGTTGAAATTGGTTTTGTCACTATTTTGGCTGGTTCATATTTTGTATTTGATTCTGTATTTACTACAGTTATCAATGCTTTACGGAAAAATAAAAAGTTTAAATACAGTAAACTGCATTCTTTTACCTTAGGTCAGCTAAAATTTAGGTTAGGTGATTACAATAGAGTTTTAACTGTTATTTCCTTGCTTTTTGCTCTAGCATTAGGTGCGATCACTGTTGGATTAAACTTTAATAATATGACAGAGACTGCTCTTCAGGCAACATATTATGATGCTGTGTTGTATAAAAGGGATGCTAAAGTTAATCAACAACTTAAAAAAGTTGCCGTTAGAAAACAAACGACTTTGAATTATAAGGTCAATGGGAAAAAGAAGTTTCCTGTTCTATATGTTACTGACCAAGAAATTGCTAAGAAAAAAATCAAATTCCAATCTGGTCGAAAGAACGGTGACCAAATGAATTGGAAGACAAAGACGATTACAGTTGCAGGTGTAAAGAATAAAAAACAAGAGATGAATTTCCAACTTGCTAGTTTAACACCTTATTCTGATTATGAGGTTAAAGTTGTAACTCCAGCTGAATATGTGAAGATTCCTGTAAAAAACAAACAAGTAACCTTGCTATTAATCAATAACTTTAGAAGTAATTTTAATAATATTGAAAAATTGCAAAAGATGTCACTTGACCAGACAGTTACTAAGGATGCACAAGGAGTTTATGTTTCTCTGAATAATTCTAAATCTGCTCAATATCGCTTAGTAGCAAGCGTTGCGTCAGGTTTTGAATTTATGGGCTTCTTCTTAGGCTTAGCTTTCTTAGCTATGTTAGCTTCAACCTTAATGTTTAAAGTGCTATCAGGAGCAAACAGTGATCGTCCTCGATATGAAATGTTGTGGAAGGTCGGATCAAGACGTAAGTTATTAAAGAGCTCGATTAAAGCGGAGATTGGTACCTTGTTCGCTTTACCGGCTGTCTTGGGTGTGATTGATGTATTATTTGGACTACAATTTTTCAAAGGGATTTTAGCTAATCCATACGATAAAATTTGGATTCCATTTACGATCTTTTTAGTATTGTATTTGCTTTATTACTTAATTACAGTAAAACTCTATGAAGGAATTGTATTGAAAAAATAATGGTACGAAAAAAGATCTGCAAAATGCAGATCTTTTTAACTGTATTTAGATTAATTTTATTTATTTTGCTTATTTAAAATTGAATGACGAACACCATAGCTAAAATAAATGATTAAGCCTAAAATAAACCAAATACCAGCATAAAGTTTAGCTTGGTAGTCAAGCCCTAAGAAGACAATTAAAGCAGCCATGAAACCTAAAGCAGGTAAAACTGGATAAAATGGCATCTTGAATGAAGGATCATCAATGTCTTTTCCTTCACGTGGACGCAACTTATAAATACCTAAAGAAACAAACATAAAAGCAATTAAAGTACCAGCTGAAACCAATTGTGACAACATGGAGAAGGGGAAAAATGCTCCAAGTAAAATTACTACGATTGTTAATGTCCATAAAGCATTATTAGGTCGACGATCTGCATTCAACTTGCCCAGCCATTTAGGAAGCATCCCGTCACGGCCAAATGAATAGATCAATCTTGAACCGGCCATACTCATCCCAATCAAAGCAGTGAACATCCCTAAAACAGCAATGGTTTGGACAATGATGGCAACAATTGGATGACCAGCAAACCGTAAGGCTAAACCCACTGGTTCAGCGGAATTAGCATACTTCTGATAAGGCATAATTCCAATTAAAACTAAACTAACTCCGACAAATAAAGTAACAGCAATAGCGAGTGAGCCTAAAATGCCGCGAGGCATAGTTTTTTGTGGATTAATTGCCTCAGCTGAGTTAGCGGCGATTGAATCAAAGCCAATGTAAGATAAGAAAATCATTGAAACACCAGCATAGATTCCTTGCCAGCCACCGAATGGACCGTTAGCAGTCATCTTGTATTTCGGTATAAATGGGGTGAAGTTAACTTTTTTAATTGCAAAAACGCCAACGGCAATAAAGAGTAGAATGGCTAACACCTTTAATACAACTAAGGCATTTTCAACGCGAGCTGCCCTTGAAACACCATGACCAATTAATAAGGCAACTAACAAGATTGAAACTAAAGAAATGATATCAATAATACCACCGTTATTGCCAAAGGCGTTAGATAATGACGCGGGTAGTTTCCAACCTAATGGTGTGATTAGAGCTCTAAAGTTAGCAGAAAGCCCCGAACCGACGAAAGCCAAAGCAATGAAATATTCTGCTAGAAGGGCCCATCCTGCTACCCAACCCCAGAATTCTCCTAAAACTACGTTGATCCATGAATAAGCTGATCCTGCAAATGGCATTGCAGCAGCCATTTCTGCATAGGCAAAAGCCACTAAACCAGCAGCGATTGCTGCTAAAATAAAGGAAATCGCTACTGCAGGGCCGGTATGCTTAGCTGCAACTTCACCAGGTAGAGTGAAAATTGAAGCGGAGACGATTGTTCCAACACCTAGAGCTAAGAAGTCCTTTACTTTTAATGAGCGAACCAGGTGTCCATCTTTATTTTCATAGACGCGTGGATCTTCTTTACTGTTCATTCTCTGCCAAAGATTCACAACGCAACTCCTCCTTATGTTAAAATATATCTATCTAATTATAATTAAAAATACGTTAAAAAATCAATTACTACATATTTGAAATTCCACTTTTTTTAGAAATTGTTATCTAAGATAGGTTAATCTAGCACTAGCTTATGACCTTTGTTATACTAAAGACTGGTGAAAATCAATGGATGAACTAACTAAAAACGAGGAGCTAGGCGATTTATATGCCTACTATGGCTCTTTATTAACCCAGGGGCAACAATCTTATTTTGAAGACTATTACTACAATGATTTGTCTCTAGGCGAAATAGCTGCTAATCATCAAGTATCTCGTCAGGCTATCTATGATAATCTCAAGCGCTCAAGTAAAATTCTTCAGAACTATGAAGAGAAATTGCATATGAAGCGCGACAACAATCAGGTTGAAGATGTCTTGGCAGATACGCTTTTATCTTTAGATAATGGTGATAGTGAAGCTGCTAAAAAAGAAATAACCAATTTATTAAATCAATTGAGGGGAGAATAGCCCATGGCTTTTGAAAATTTAAGTGAAAGAATTCAAAAAGCATTAAAAAATTTAACTGGCAAAGGTAAGGTCTCAGAAGAAGATATTAATAAGGCTAGTCGTGAAATTCGACTTGCTTTGTTAGAAGCCGACGTTAACTTTAAGGTCGTTAAGGACTTTATTAAAACCATTAAGAAAGAAGCCCTTGGCAAGGAAGTTCAGGAAAGTTTAAACCCAGGTCAACAAGTAATTAAGATCGTTAATGAACAGTTAACGAAGATGATGGGTGAAGAAGCAGTTCCTTTAAACAAGTCTAAGCATATTCCAACTATCATTATGATGGTCGGTTTGCAGGGTACTGGTAAGACTACGACTGTGGGTAAATTAGCCTATCATTTGCAAAAGACCGAAAAGGCCCGTCCGCTGTTGATAGCTGGCGATATTTATCGTCCGGCTGCTGTTGATCAATTGAAACAAATTGGTGATCAGTTAAAAGTTCCAGTATATAGTGAAGACGGAGAAAAAGACGTAGCTAAAATTGTTCAAGATGGACTTGCAGAGGCTGAAAAGAACAAGAATGACTATGTTTTGATCGATACAGCTGGTCGTTTAGAAATCGATGAACCTTTAATGGAAGAATTAGAGCGGGTAAAGAAAGTAGCCCATCCTGATAACATTCTTTTAGTCGTTGATGCCATGACTGGTCAGGCGGCAACAGATGTAGCCAAAGGCTTTGACGAACGCCTTGATGTTACGGGAGTGATTTTGACTAAGTTAGATGGTGATACTCGTGGTGGTGCAGCTCTTTCAATTCGTGCGGTAACTGGTAAGCCGATCTTATTTACTGGTCAAGGTGAAAAATTAAGCGATTTAGATGTTTTCCATCCAGATAGAATGGCATCCAGAATTTTAGGTATGGGTGACATGCTTTCCTTAATTGAAAAAGCCCAACAAGATTATGATGCTAAGGAAGCTGAAAAAGTCGCTGAAAAGATGCGGGAAAATACTTTTGACTTCAATGATTTTGTTGATCAATTGCAACAAGTTCAAAAAATGGGGCCTCTTGACCAAATCATGAAGATGATTCCGGGACTAGCTAATAATCCGCAATTAAAGAATCTAAATGTTGATCAAAAGCAAATTGATCATACTGAAGCAATTGTTTATTCAATGACTCCTGAGGAACGAGAAAATCCTGATATGCTTAATCCAAGCCGTCGCCGAAGAATAGCTGCTGGTTCAGGTCGTCCTGTAGTTGAAGTCAATAGGATGATTAAGCAGTTTAAGCAAATGCGCGACATGATGAGTAAAATGTCTAAAGGAAATATGAAGGGCTTGAGCAATTTGCCTGGAATGGATTCGCCAATGGCTAAGATGGCAATGCGCCGAATGAATAAGAATTTCAAGAAAAATAAGAAGAAGCGTTTACGCAAGGTAAAAAGATTCCATTCTTAAAAATAAACTGTTAAGGAAAAATACTTTACACCTGTTAAGTTTGGTGGTATATTATTAATCGTTAAGTTTTAGGAGGAAATTAATTTATGTCAGTTAAAATTCGTATGCACCGTGCTGGTGCCAAGAGAAAGCCATTTTACAGAATCGTTGTTGCAGACTCACGTATGCCACGTGATGGTCGCTTCATCGAACAAGTTGGTTACTACAACCCAGTTTCACAACCAAAGGAATTGAAGCTTGACGAAGACAAGATCTTTGAATGGTTACAAAAAGGTGCACAACCTTCAGACACTGTTAGATCACTTCTTTCAGGTGCTGGCTTGATGGCTAAGTTGCACGATGCAAAATACAACAAGTAATTTTGCTATTAATTAAGAGCTTGATGCAGTGTGCTTCAAGCTTTTTTTATACCTAAAGGAGAAAAAATGGAATATTACGATGTTGCTCGGATTTTAACTACGCACGGTTTGAATGGTGAAGTTAAAGTTAGTGTAATTACTGATTTCCCTGAAGATCGTTTTGCTATAGGGATGCATTTGGCAATCAAAGGTGAAACTTCTCAAGTTTTAACTGTGGCTAAGAGTAGACCTTTTAAGCAATTTTGGTTAGTTCAATTTGCAGAGATTACTGATATTGATCAAGCTGAAAAATTAAAAGGAAAAATACTAGTTGTTAGTGAAGCCGACCGCGGTGAACTACCTGAAGGCGTTTATTACTATAAGGACATCTTTGACTGTGATGTCATTGATGAAGAATCCGGTAAGCGCTTGGGTAAAATCACTGATATTGAATCGCCTGGTGCTAATGATATTTGGCTAGTCCATGAAGATAATGGTAAAGAGTATTGGATTCCTAATATTGCATCGGTGGTTAAAAAAGTAGATGTAGCTAATAAAAAAGTCTATGTTGAGTTATTGGAGGGCTTACGCGATGAAGATTAATGTATTGACACTTTTTCCTGATATGTTTGCTCCTTTGCAAGTTTCAATGTTGGGACGTGGGCTTGAAGATAAAAAATGGGAGCTTAATTTAGTTAATTTTCGTAATTTCACTACCGATGTACATCATCATGTTGATGATACGCCCTATGGTGGTGGCGCTGGGATGGTTTTGCAAATTATGCCGATTAAAAAAGCACTTGACTCGTTACCATCTACAGGTAAGGTAATTATTACTGCACCACAAGGTAAAACTTTTAATGAAAAAATGGCGCAAAGCTGGGCCCAAGAAGATGAATTAACCTTTATTTGCGGACATTACGAGGGCTTTGATCAGCGGGTTTATGACTTGGCTGACGAAACTGTTTCAATCGGTGATTATGTTTTAACTGGTGGTGAATTGCCAACAATGAGTATGATTGATGCTACAGTAAGACTTTTACCTGGTATTTTGGGCAATGCAGCTAGTCCAGTTGAAGAAAGCTTTTCTCATGGATTGTTAGAATATCCGCAATACACTCGTCCTGCAGATTTTGAAGGACAAAAAGTGCCAGAAGTATTAACTTCGGGTAATCACCAAAAGATTGCTGAATGGCGGCATAAAGAGGCTCTTAAGGCGACTTATTTACATCGCCCAGATATGCTTAAAAATCGTGTTTTAACAACTGAAGAAAAGAAAATGTTGGCAGATATTAAAGCAGAGCTTGATTAAGCAAGCTCAACTTGATATACTATTCATCGTGGCGTGACCACAATGAATAAGTTTAGGGGTGTTCCGCTGGCGTTGGTACGTTGATGAATGCCGAAGAAGGAGAAAAATATATTATGGATCCATTAATTCAAGAATTAACTAAAGAACAACTTCGTGACGATATTCCTGCATTCCGTGCAGGTGACACTGTTACTGTTCATGTACGTGTTGTTGAAGGTACTCACGAACGTATTCAGTTGTTCGAAGGCGTTGTAATCAAGAAGAAGGGTACTGGCATCGGTGCTACTTACACAGTTCGTAAGATTGCTTCAGGTGTTGGTGTTGAAAGAACCTTCCCAGTTAACGACCCACGTGTTGCTAAGGTTGAAGTTAAGCGTCATGGTCGTGTACGTCGTGCTAAGCTTTACTACTTACGTGAACGTCACGGCAAGTCAGCAAGAATTGCTGAAGCACGTCGTTAATCATAACGTCAATCATAAAAAGGTCAGTTCCAGTGGAACTGGCTTTTTTTCTACCCAAAAGTTGTATATAAAATGCTATGATGGAGTTATGGAATGAATGAGGTGAAATAAATGAAGTTCAATTGTAAATTTGCACTTGTGGCAGCAACCGTATTGACAGTAGCACCTATATTATCTTTTCCCAATATCACGACTACGGTACAAGCAACGACGAAGAAAGCCCAAGCAGCTAAGAATACAATCCAGGTAAATAAAGCACCAATAATTTATGATCGTGCAGGTAATTATAATTCGAAATATCATCAAAATATCAAAGCTGGTACTCGTTTAAAATATAGTGGCAAGACTTATATTATTCAGCAGCGCTTTGCAGCTGGGATTCCTGTGCCAACTAGTCGAATTATTGGTGGTAAGCTTTACTATTCGATTGGTAAAGGAGGCTATGTTAAAGAAAGCGATGTGTTAACCTGGCTTGGTAACACAAATACGGTCAAGTTACATTTTCGGCACAAGAAAAATTATATTTATGATAAAAATGGTAAAAAATTAGTTAGCTATAATGGTGGCAAGAATTATTTTACTGATAAACAAAAACCAAAAATTGAGGTACCATACTATAATTCGCCTAAGCAATTATTTAATATTGGTAAGGGCGGTTATATTGATGCCAGCCAAGTAACTACTTTGAATGGCAAGGGAACCGTGTTTTTAAATAATAATGCACCTATTTATGATGCAACAGGCAAGCAAGTCAAGAATAAAAATCTAAAACAAGGCACGGTTTTAAACTATTATGGTAAACCTAAGAAAGCGGCTGCTAATACTCAATTTTATTATTACCAAAATAAAACTAAGATGACTTTACCTGCAATTCAACAAGGTGATCATACTTATTTTCAGATTAGTAAAACACAATATATCAATGCGGCAGACGTTGCTTTAGTAGATGGTAAGACGTTGTGGGATAAAGGACCTGTGAGTGTGTCTTTAATAAATGATGCATATGCGTATACTGCCAAATTTAAGCAAAATAAAAAGGTGCTTTATCGTGCTGGCGCTAAACTAACGGTTGATAGAACCAAAATAGAAGGTAAAAAATCACCTCAACTTTATTTACATGTTAAAGGTACCAAAAACTATCTTTATTGGGGTAATGAAAAAGACTATGGCGCATCACCATTAGATTATCGTCACGGTTCAACTAATTTAATATTGCAGACATTGTTGCATAATTAGTCTGTGTGTAATACTTTTAAACTGATATCATAAAGGACTATTATCTTAATAGAAGGTGATAGCCTTTTATTTTAAAAAGATCACAATGATAAAATGGCTGTATAGTAGTAATGATAAAAAAGATTGTGAAGAAATTCAACTGTGAAACGGTTGTGAAACTAAGGCGAAAATCACAAAGCTGGCAGATATCTATTACTAATCTTGATATAAAGGCATTTGTTATTGTGAAGCTATTTTTGTAAAAAATAATATTAAATGTGGAATTAGCGTTAGAACCAATAGTTATCCACATTTGTAAATGTCCCCAGTAAAGTCGAGTAAAACAAAAATTTAAAAGAAGATGGAAAAATGGATTATCCGAAAAAACTGATTGACGAAGTGAAAGAACGATCTAAAGGCATGCAGCTAGAAGGAATTAATTCTGGCTCGGGTCCCCAACATCCTTTATTAATGATTGTCGGTGAAGCTCCTGGTCGAAATGAAATTGTTAATAATATTCCCTTTAGCGGGGATGCGGGTAAGGAATTGGATAAATCATTGAAGCAGATTGGTCTGACACGTGATCAGGTATATATTACATCTGCTGTGAGAAGTCGACCTTTTGCAATCAAAAAGGTTTTTAGCAAGCGTGAAAATAAAGAAGTAATCAAATATCCCAATCGTAAGCCAACCAAAAAAGAGATTCTAGCTCATGCGCCTTTCTTAGATTTTGAAATTGACTATGCTCAACCAAAACTAATTGTTGCCTTGGGTAATACGGGATTAGAACGTCTTTTGGGATCTGGTCATAAGATTTCAGCTGAACATGGTCAAGTAATTAAAAATACACCAATTTTACGTTTAAATGAAACTAAAGACGGCTATATTTGGTCAAAAGAAAGATACACTATTTTCCCAGAATATCATCCTGCCGCTGTTTTTTATAATCGCAAGCTAACAGATGATATTATTAAAGATTGGGATAAAATCAAGCCGTATGTAGAAAAGGAAAAATCTGAAAATGAGTAATGAAACTTTTTTGATTCCAATTAGACAAAATAATGATTTATCGGATATCGCTTTAAATGAATTACGCATGGATCTAGATGAGCATGCTTTACATCAACGTTATTACACTGATATTGCTTATTTAGCAGGAAATAGTCGTAAGTATAGTCTAAATAGTGTACAAACCGTTGCGAGCCCTTTGATAGGTAAGAAAATTTTATTTTTGGGTTCTTCCGTTACTTTTGGTTTTGGCGCTTTGGGTGAAAGCTTTGTTGATTATCTTTGGAAGCGTGATGGCGTTGCTGCAATTAAAGATGCAGAAAATGGTACGACCTTAGTTGATGAAGATACTTATAAGCCAAACGATTCTTATGTTGCTCGTTTTAGAGAAGAGTTGACCAAATCACAACCTGATGTTTTTGTCTTACAACTTTCAACTAATGATGCAAATCAAAATAAAAAACTAGGCAAAATTACTAATCAAAACTTTGACACCAAAACCATTACGGGAGCTTTGGAATATATGATTTCAACGGCTCAAGCAAGGTGGAAATGTCCAATTTTAATTTATACTAATCCTTATTTTGCTAATCCGTTATACAAACAGATGGTTGAACGAGTACACGAACTGTCTCAAAAGTGTCACATTGAGATTCTAGATTTATACGATCATCCTGATTTTCAGCATCAAGACGCTTTGTATATGGCTGATGAAATTCATCCAACTCGTGCGGGTTATCTAAAGAAATGGTTACCATTATTTGAAGAAAAAATAACTGAAATTTTGACATAAAGAAAGACCTAGATAAATTATCTAGGTCAAAATTGAAATTAGTCAATGTTATTACGATACAAGCTAACTACCTTACCCAAAATTGTAACTTTAGGTAAAATGATTGGAGCCATTGTATCATTTTCTGGCTGTAATCGGTAGTGATCCTTTTCTTTGTAGAAACGCTTAACTGTAGCTTCATTTTCTTCAGTCATTGCCACCACGATTTCACCATTGTTGGCAGATGATTGTTTGCGTACGATTACGCTATCACCGTTTAAAATGCCAGCGTTAATCATACTTTCACCGTGGACTTTGAGCATAAAGAGTTCACCAGCATCACTTTTTAAGTCTGGTGGGAGTGGAAAGTAGTCATCAATATCTTCAACTGCCAGAATTGGTTGTCCTGCAGTAACCACACCGATAACTGGAATTTCCTTTGGCTTGATACCTAACTCTTTTTTACCTTCACGGGTAATTTCCAAAGCACGAGGTTTTGTAGCGTCTTTTACTAGCCAGCCCTTTCTTTCAAGGCGAGCTAAATGACCATGGACAGTGGAAGTAGAAGAAAGACCAACTGCAGAACAGATTTCTCTAACTGTAGGTGGAATGCTCCGTTTCTCAACTGTATCGTAAATATATTGCAAAATTTCTAGTTGCTTTTTATCGCTTGTTTTTCTTGGCATTTTTAATTCTCCGTTTGTATTTATGGTACTTAATATTATAACCTAATTCTACCAGATAATGTCAATATTCTCAAACAGGCGTTCTTAAGAAGTTATACTTTTTTTATGATAAAAAATAAGGTAGACTAATGATTGTTAATGTGAGGTGGAACTATTATGGATAATAAAGATGCAATGAGTAAAGAAGAAGAAAAAAAGGTAACAGATCGAATTAATGAACTTTACCATAAGAAAGAAAAAGAAGGATTAACTCCTGAAGAAGAAGCAGAAAGAAAAGAACTGCATAAGAAGTTTTTAGCTAACTTTAGAGCAGCTTTTAAACAAGATGTTGAAAACATGGTTATCTTGGATAAGAATGGTAAAGAAGTTACTTCAGAACGAGCTAAACGTGCTCAAAGAAAAAAAGGACTTAGAAAAGATTAACTAGCTCTTTTAATAAGTTAGAGGATTATGATAAAATATAAATGTTAGTTAGATGGAGGATTTAATAAGATGAATTTAGGTTTAGCAATTTTTTTGATCATTGTTGCGCTCTTGGTTGGTGCAACAGCGGGTTTCTATGGTGCAAGAGCATACATGAAGAAGTACTTTAAGGAAAATCCTCCTATTAGTGAAGATATGATCGTTGCTATGATGTCTCAAATGGGACAAAAGCCTTCAAATAAGAAGGTACATCAAGTAATGAACATGATGAAACACCAACAAAGGTAATTAATTTAGATTATTTTTGGAAAGAGGCGAAGGATTTTCTTTGTCTCTTTTTTTGTGCAATTTTTAAAATGAGGTGAAATATGGGAATATTTAGCAAACTAGGTTGGTTTTTTAAGGCTGAAAAAAAGCGCTACATTATTGGGATTACTTTCTTAGCGCTGACTTCCTTAGCCAATTTAGTACCACCGCGCGTATTAGGTTTGATGGCTGATCAACTTGATCAAGGACATATTTCCTGGGGCCAATACGGAATGCTGATCATTGCCGTTTTAGCCGCAGCGCTCACTCTTTATATTTTGCGCTATTTCTGGCGTAAGCAAATCTGGGGCGGAGCGGCAGAATTGGAACGGCAGATGCGGTCAAAGTTATTCGATCATTTTATGATTATGGACCGAACTTTTTATCAGCGCCATCGAACGGGTGATTTAATGGCACATGCCACTAATGATGTTTCCGCTATTCAGAATGTAGCTGGAGACGGTGTTTTAACTTTAGTTGATTCTTTAGTTATGGGGCTGTCAACAATGATCGCAATGATTATTTTTGTTGATTGGCGTTTAACAATTGTCGCTTTATTACCGTTGCCATTTTTGGCTTTGGGAGCTTGGAAGCTAGGCGATCATCTACATGATGCTTTTGATAAATCACAAGCTGCGTTTTCAAAGTTGAATAATAAGACACAAGAATCCGTTTCGGGTATTAAAGTGCTTAAAACTTTTGGTCAGGGTAAAGAAGATACTGCTGCTTTTGACAAGATGGTCGATGAAACGATCAATATTAATAAAAAAGTTTTTGTCTGGGATTCCTTATTTGATCCACTGGGAACAATAATTATCGGTACTACGTATGTGATCACGATTATTTATGGGGGACTATTAGTAACTAACAAGATTTTATCAATTGGCCAGTTGGTTTCTTTTATCGCGTATATTTCTAACATGGTTTGGCCAATGTTTGCTATTGGTTATTTGTTTAATATTCTAGAGCGTGGTAGTGCAAGTTATGACCGTGTAGAAAAGTTACTTGATGAAAAGCCTTTGATTACTGATGCACATGCAGATCCAAATATTACTTCTCAAGATTTGCAAGGTGAATTAAAATATGACATTAAATCATTTGCATATCCAGATGAGCCAGATATTCCAGTTTTAAAGCAAGTCAATTTCACTTTAAAACCTGGGCAAACTTTAGGGTTAGTTGGTCGAGTTGGTGCGGGTAAAACCACAATTATTCAACTGCTTTTGCGAGAATTTGATCAGTATGATGGTCAAATTACTCTGAATGGCAAAGATATTAGAAATATTCCACTAAAGGTATTACTCAGTCAGATCTCCTACGTTCCTCAAAATAATTTCTTGTTTTCAACTAGTATCGGCAAAAATATTGCTTTCTCTTCTGAAAATGTAGATAAGGATGATATTGCAGCTGCAGCCAAGAAGAGTGACTTGCATGATGATGTTTTGCAAATGCCTAAAGGCTATGAAACTTTAGTTGGTGAAAATGGCTTATCTCTTTCTGGTGGTCAAAGACAGAGAATGTCAATTGCTCGGGCATTGCTAAAAGATAGTCAGATTTTGATTTTAGATGATGCATTGTCAGCAGTTGATGCGAAGACTGAAACTGAAATTTTATCATCATTAAGAAAAGAGCGAGCAGATAAGACTACGATGATTGCAGCTCACCGTTTGACTTCCGTGATGGATGCTGATTTGATTTTGGTTCTAAAGGATGGTCAAATCGTTGAACGTGGTAATCATCAACAACTATTAGCTGCAGATGGATGGTATGCAGAAATGTGGCGTAGACAGGAATTACAAGCGAAAGTAGGTGAAGATACAGATGAATAATAACGAAGAACAGCATGAATCTGTTTGGTCTAAGGCGATACCATTTAAAGAGCAAGTTGATATTTTTAAGCGTTTAATGGGCTTTGTTAAGCAATTTAAATTTGAAATGATTGTTGCTTTAGTTGGTGCATTTATCGTTAGTGTAATTAATATTCTTTTGCCACGTGGCTTGCAATATTTCTTAGATCACTTTCTATTGCATCAAAGCACAACAGTGCAGGTGATTTTGTTTGCAGGTTTTCTTTATGCTTTAGGTTCAATTTTAAAGGCAATAATTCAGTTTACTTACCAATATTTCTTTGCTTTAGGATCAGAAAAAACGCTAGAGAGTGTCAGAAAGGCATTGTACCGCAAACTGCATAAGCTAGGGATGCGCTATTTTGATCAAACTCCTGCGGGCTCAATTGTTTCTAGAGTTACTAATGATACGATGACTTTGAGTAATTTTTTGACGGTGCTATCAACTTTTGTGATTGGTGCTTTTTCGGTGATTACTGCGTTAGTAGCGATGTTTACTACTAATATAGTTGCTGGGTGGTTGATTTTACTCTTTATTCCGATTTTATTATTAGTTGTTTGGCTTTATTCGCAAAAAAGCTCACGTCTTTATCGTAATTATCGTGAGCGTCTTAGTCGAATTAACGCTAACTTAAATGAATCAATTGAAGGAGTATCGGTTATCCAAGAATTTAATCAAGAAAAACGGATGACTAATAATTTTGAAGGCGAAAATGGTGGTTTAATGAATACGCGCTTCAACATGATCCGAGTAAATTCATTGTTATTATCGCCATTGACATCGCTGCTTTATTCGTTAGCTATAGCCATTTCATTAATGTACTTTGGTTTTCCATTACGTGAAACTTTTGTTCCAGCTGGTGTAGTCTATGCCTTTTCACAATACATTTCGCAACTTTTTAATCCTATTTCAACTGTGATGGATCAAATGACCTTTTTCCAAGATGGGATTGTTGCAGGAAAGCGGATTTTTCGGATTCTTGATGATACCCAATATGAACCACAGCAGGATGCTCAAAAAGGATTGACGATTACTAAAGGAAAAATTGAGTTTAAACATGTAAGCTTTTCTTATGATGGCAAGCATGAAATTTTACATGATATTTCTTTCGTAGTTAATCCAGGTGAAACTTTAGGAATTGTTGGTCATACTGGGTCAGGGAAGAGCTCGATTATTAACGTGATGATGCGTTTTTACGAATTCGGTCAAGGTGAAATCTTGATTGATGACGTTAATATTCGTAAATATCCTAAAGAAGAATTAAGAAAAAAACTTGGCTTGGTATTGCAAGAACCGTTTATGTTTTATGGAGATATTTCATCTAACATTCGTTTGTATAATAATCAAATTACTGATAATCAGATTAAAGACGCCGCTATGGCAGTCCAAGCCGATCGCTTTATTGAAAGAATGCCGGGTAAGTATCATGCTAAAGTGATTGAAGGCGGAGAAGAATTTAGTCAGGGACAAAGACAGTTAATTTCTTTTGCTCGAACTTTAGTCACAGATCCTAAGATTTTGGTTTTAGATGAGGCAACAGCAAATGTTGATACCGAGACTGAAACTTTAATTCAGCAAGGACTAAAGCGGCTGAGAAAGGGTCGAACGACATTAGCTATTGCTCACCGTCTTTCTACGATTGCCGATGCGGATCAAATTATTGTTTTAGACAAGGGACGCATAATTGAACGGGGTACGCATGATCAATTGCTTGCACAAAAGGGCTATTACTATAGTTTGTATACCTTGCAAAATAATGAAAATAAAAACTAATTTTTTTCAGGACGTTTGTGTAGTAGCAACGTCCTTTTTTGATATAATAGTTAAAAAGTATTAAATAATTATGAATATTTATAAGGAGCAAAAATGAAAAGATATTTTACAGTTCGTGGTGGAGCTGGCGACGTTTCTAAGCCAGACTTAAATGCTAAGCCACAAGATAACTTATACTTGGCTGTTAACTCAGAATGGCTATCTAAAGCAGAAATTCCTGCTGATAAGACATCTGCTGGTGTCAATTCAGAGCTTGACCAAAAAATCGAAGATCGAGTAATGAAAGACTTTGCGGACATTGCGGCGGGCAAAGAAAAGATGCCTGAGATTAAAGACTTTGATAAGGCAATTATTTTGTATAAGATTGCAAAAGATTTTGCTAAGAGGGATGCAGAAAAAGCTAATCCTATTCAAAAGGATTTACAAAAATTAATATCCTTAAATAATTTTAATGATTTTAAACAAAAAGCTGCCGATTTGTTTATGGGACCATATGCTTTACCGTTTGTATTTGACGTCGATGCCGATATGAAGAACACTGATGTAAACGTACTCCATTTTGGTGGCCCAAGCACATTCTTACCAGATACTACGACGTATCAAACTGCTGATGCTAAGCAACTTTTGGATACTCTTCAAGACCAAAGTATTAACTTACTGACAATGTCCGGTATTGGTAAAAGCGAAGCACGAGTTTATGTTGAAAGCGCTTTGGCCTTTGATCAAAAATTAGCTAAGGTAGTTAAGTCAACTGAGGAATGGTCAGATTATGCCGCAATTTATAATCCAGTAACATATGCTGACTTTATTAAAAAGTTTAAATCATTTGACATGGCTGATTTCATGGATTCTATTTTACCGGTTAAGCCAGATCGAATTATCGTTATGGAACCACGTTTTCTCAATCATGCTGAAGAATTATTGAATGAAGGGAATTTTGCTGAGATTAAAGGATGGATGCTAGTTAAATACATTAACAGCGTAGCTAAATTATTGTCACAAGATTTTCGTGAAGCTGCGTTTCCTTTTGGTCAAGCAGTTACTGGTACGCCACAATTGCCATCACAAATTAAGCAAGCTTATCGTTTGGCTAATGGTGCTTTTGATGAAGTAGTCGGTATCTTTTATGGACAAAAATATTTTGGGGCAAAAGCCAAAAAAGATGTTGAAGACATGATCCAACGGATGCTTAAGGTATATGAAGAAAGAATTAATGCTAATAAATGGCTTTCTGCTGAAACCAAAAAGAAAGCTGTGATTAAGTTAAAGGCGTTGGTTTTAAAAATTGGTTACCCAGACAAGATCGAAGAAATCTTTGACTTATTGCAAGTTGATCCGAAAAAGAGCTTGTATGAAAATGAAGCGGCAATGTCAACTGTACGAACGAAATATATGCTTAATAAGTTAACTAAGCCAGTTGACCGTTCAGTTTGGCTAATGCCAGGTAATTTGAATAATGCGTGCTATGATCCGCAAAGAAATGACTTAACCTTTCCAGCTGGAATTTTACAGGCACCATTTTATGACATTAATCAATCTCGTGGTGCAAATTATGGTGGAATTGGTGCAACTATTGGGCATGAAGTATCACATGCATTTGATAATAGTGGAGCAAAATTTGACGAACACGGAAATATGAACAATTGGTGGACTAACAAAGATTTTGCTGAGTTTAATAAACGAGTTGGTCAAATGGTTGATATTTTTGATGGCTTACAATATGGTCCTGCTAAGATTAATGGTAAGCAGGTTGTTGGTGAAAATATTGCTGATCTAGCTGGCCTTGCTTGTGTAGTTCAAACTGGGGAAAATGATGGGGCAGATTTGAAAGATTTGTTTGAGAATTATGCTCGTAGCTGGATGCAGAAACAACGCCCTGAGGCAATTAAGACTGAAGTTCAAACGGATGTCCATGCGCCACAACCAACGAGAGTAAACATTCCGGTTCAATGTCAAAATGCATTCTATGATGTATTTAACGTTAAGCCAACTGATGGCATGTGGCTTGATCCAGAAGAACGGATTACTATTTGGTAAAATTGAATAAAAAAATAGTCACTGGATTTCAATTTCTAGTGACTATTTTTGATATGTAATTATTTATCAAGCATATATTTACGAGTCATCGGTAAAGTTTTACCTGATGGTCCCTTTGTCAATAGGTATTGGATAACGTCGATGTTACCAGACTCGAAACTAGCAGCACAAGCATTAAGGTACATATCCCACATTCTACAGAATCTTTCACCAAATTTCTTTTCTACTTCAGGACGAACGGCATTAAAGTTCTTATCCCAAATTTCCAAGGTTCTTTGATAATGACGACGAAGAGTTTCCATATCAGTAATTTGCAGGCCTGAATCGATGATGTCAGTAACAATTTCTGGTAAGCCTGGTAAGTAGCCACCAGGGAAAATATACTTGTTTAACCAAGCATTAGTGGCACCACCTTGTTGACGGGTAATACCATGGATTAATGCAACACCGTCTTTGTTAAGGTACTTGTAGACATCAGCAAAGTATTTAGGTAAGTTTTCTTTACCAACATGTTCAAACATTCCCACTGAAGTAATGTAATCCCATTTTTGATCACCAAGTTCACGGTAGTCTTGTAATCTAACTTTTGCGACATCTTGTAAGTTATCGTCGTAGATTCGCTTTTGAACTAATTTAAATTGCTCCTCACTTAAGGTAACACCGGTGACTTTTAAACCGTATTCCTTAGCTGCAGTAAGCATCAGAGTTCCCCAGCCACATCCGATATCAAGTAGGGTCTTGCCTTTTTGTGGGTGGAGTTTGTTTAAGATATGATGTACTTTTGCAATTTGAGCCTGTTCAAGATCATCTTTATTGCCATCTTCGAAGTAGGCGCAGGAATAGGTCATTGTTGGGTCAAGCCACATCTTGTAGAAATCATTACCAATGTCGTAGTGGCTTTGAATATCTTCTTCGCTTTGCTTTTCCGTGTGTTTTTGCTTAGGCATAAACTTACGGAACTTAGAAGCACGCATGAATGAATCAGCACTTTCATAAGCACCAACAAGCAATTTTTGGATATTACCATGAATTTCGATTTTTTTATCCATGAATCCTTCGCCCAAAGCTAGAGAAGCATTTCGAGTGATTTCACTCATTGGAATCTTTTCATTAAAAACAATTTCAATTTCAGGATCACCATTGCCATAAACTTCGCTCTTACCGTCCCAGTAGGTTACCTTAACAGGAAAGGGGAAAGATTTACTAAGCATCATTTTGTAAAAAGTTTTTTCTAACAATTGCTTTTTCCTCCAATATTTAAAACCTAAAAATTATTTTAACACTTATATTAAATTGCACAGGTAAAGAAAAATCAGTATAAAGCAATATTTGCTTTATACTGACTTTTACTTATTTAGAAACGTAGTGGAAATTTGGATCCATTTCCTTATCTAATTTGTTCCAAGCATCTTCAAGTTGTTGAAATAAAATTTGTTCATTTTCATGGGTTAGTTTAGTTTTACGCTCAATGGTAATTGGATCACCAAAGTTAACTTCTAATGGCTTGCGCTTAAGCAGTCCTTTAAAAGTTAAAGGGCCTTGGTAGACAACAGGTACCATTGGTTTTTTTGACATTTTGGAAATTAATAAAACTCCACCTTTTAATTCAGCTGAATGTCGCGTGCCTGAAGGAAAGATAATTAATGATAACTTTCCTTCTCTAAGTCCCTTAACTGGAATCTTTAAGGCTGATGGTCCAGGGTTATTTCGATCGACTGGGAAAGCGTGAGCATGATCAAGAATAAATCGTAAAACCGGATTTTTGAATAATTCAATTTTAGCCATAAACATGAATTCCATTGGACTAGCACCTAGTGCAAAAAGCAGTGGTTCCCACCATGTACGGTGGGGGGCTACTAAAATATAATTGCCCTGAGGCAAGCGATTCTTATGATGAATGTGTAGATGACCGTTTAACACCCAAACGATGAAACGGACAATCGGACGTATAATTTTGTAAAACATTGTCTCCTCATTGATTCCTTCATTTGATGTAAGCTATTATAAAAATATAATGACGAGAAAGGCAAATATTTTTATGGTAGATCTGAAAGATAATGAGCGAATTGACTACATGTATAGCGATAATCTTCGTATTATTCAAGATAAAACGGCTTTTAGTTTTTCAATGGATACATTATTTTTAGCATATTGGGCTAAAGACTTGATCCGTGATAAAGATAAGGTTGCTGATTTATGTGCAGGAAATTGTGCAGCTACAATCTATATGGCTTATTTTAATCGTGCCCATTATGATGCAATTGAAATTCAAAACGAAGTTTATTCTCAAGCAGTTCGTTCAGTCAAGCTTAATGAGATGGAAAATCGTATTTCAGTTTTTCAGGATAATGTGCTAAATGCAGGACATTTTTTGCGGAAAGATAGTTATGATGTAGTAACAGTTAATCCACCATATTTTAAAGCACCTAAGGGACATGAAGTTAATCCAGATCGCAAAAAAGCCATCGCTCGTCATGAACTTTTGATTAATTTAGAGCAAATAATTGAAGTGGCTAGTGGCTTGCTTAAGATGAAGGGCAAAATGTTAATGGTACATCGGCCAGAGCGCTTAGGTGAGATTGCTTATTATTGTATGAAGCATGACTTAAGCATCAAAATGGTACAGCCATTTGTGCCACATCGCGGTGAAGATGCTAATTTAATTATTGTAGAAGCCGTCAAGCATACTGGAACTGATGGAACTGTTTTGAAAGATGCTGTTGAAGTTCATGAATCAAATGGCGACTTCACTCCATTAGTACAGCGAATCTCACGAGAAACTGCAGATGACAAAGCTAAACATGAAGCACAGGGTAAATATTACTTTTATGTCTTACTGTGTAATGATGGCAGTTTTTATGGTGGTTTTACTAATGATTTAGAACATCGTTTGAAAATGCACAATTTAGGAAAAGGAGCTAAGTATACTAAAACACGGCGTCCTGTACGGATGATTTATCATGAACAGTTTGACGATAAGCGTTTAGCTTTGAAACGAGAATATTGGTTTAAACATCATTCACGTGCTTGGAAGGAAAAATTTTTGCATGAGCATAATATAAAGTTTTAATCCTTGCATACTGTAATCTTTTCTTGTAGAATATTTGAGTATGCTGTGTCAGCATATGAAACTTAAAACACATCAAGAGCGATCATCATCGTGGTGCCCAGGGTAGTGGTTAGATGATGAAATGAACGCTTGAGAGGATATAAAACCATAGGAGGAATTTAAATATGGCAGACGTTGTTACAATGAAGCAATTGCTTGAAGCTGGTGTCCACTTTGGTCACCAAACTAGAAGATGGAACCCAAAGATGGCTCCTTACATTTTCACTCAAAGAAATGGTATCTACATCATTGATTTGCAAAAGACTATCAAGATGTTAGATGATGCTTACAACTTCATGAAGGCTGTTGCCCAAGACGGTGGCGTTTTCTTATTTGTAGGTACTAAGAAGCAAGCTCAAGATTCAATTGCTGAAGAAGCAACTCGTGCAGGTCAATACTACGTAAACCAACGTTGGTTGGGTGGTACTTTGACTAACTGGTCAACTATGCAAAGCCGTATTAAGAGATTAAAGCAATTAAAGCAAATGTCAGAAGATGGTACTTTTGATGTTCTTCCAAAGAAGGAAGTTGCTCTCTTAACTAAGGAAATGGACAAGCTTGAAAAATTCTTTGGTGGTATTGAAGATATGCCAAGAATTCCAGATGTATTGTTCGTAGTAGACCCTAAGAAAGAAAAGATTGCTGTTCACGAAGCTAACATTTTGGGTATCCCAGTTGTAGCTATGGTTGATACCAACACTGATCCAGACCCAATCGACGTAGTTATTCCATCAAACGATGACGCTATTCGTGCTATTCGTTTGATTGCTGGTGCTATGGCTGATGCTGTTGTTGAAGGTCAACAAGGTCAAGATGATGAATCAGTTGAAGTTGACTTCAAGGAAAATGCAGACGGTTCAGAAGAAATCGTTAGCGCTGAAGAAAACCCAGAAGACTAGATTTTACTATTAGTTCCGTAGGAGGATCTATTAATGGCACAAATTACTGCAAAATTAGTTAAAGAATTACGTGAACGTACTGGTGCTGGCGTTATGGACGCTAAGAAGGCATTAGTAGAAGTTGACGGTGACATGGATAAGGCTGTTCAATACCTTCGTGATAAAGGTATGGCTAAGGCAGCTAAGAAGGCTGACCGTGTTGCAGCTGAAGGTTTAACTGGCGTTTACGTTAATGGTAATGTGGCAGCTATTACTGAAGTTAACTCAGAAACTGACTTTGTTTCTCAAAACGACAAGTTTGTTAACTTGGTAAATGAAGCTACTAAGACTATTGCTGAAGGTAAGCCAGCTGATATGGAAGCAGCTAAGGAATTGAAGATGACTGATGGTACTACTTTAGACCAATCATTCGTTAACGCAACTGCTACAATTGGTGAAAAGATTGTTTTACGTCGTTTTGCTTTAGAAGAAAAGAATGACGACCAAGAATTCGGTGCTTACCAACACAATGGTGGCCAAATTGGTGTTATCACTGTTTTAGAAGGTGCAGATGCTGCAACTGCTAAGCACTTGGCTATGCACATCGCTGCTATGAGCCCTAAGGTTATTTCACCAGACGAATTAGATGATCAATTTATCACTGATCAATTAGCTGTGATGAACCACAAGATTGACCAAGACAATGAAAGTCGTGCATTGGTACATAAGAAACCATTACCTCACCTTGTTTACGGTTCAGCTAAGCAATTAACTGATGATGTTTTGGCTAAGGCTAAGGAAGACATCAAGGCTGAACTTAAAGAAGAAGGTAAGCCAGAAAAGATTTGGGACAGAATTATTCCTGGTAAGATGCAACGCTTTATTGATGATAATACTCAAGTTGACAAGCAATTTGCAGTGTTATCACAAGACTACATTATGGACGATAGCAAGACTGTTGGCGAATTTTTGAAGGAAAAAGGTGCTAAGTTAGTTGCTTTCCAACGTTACGAAGTTGGCGAAGGTATCGAAAAGAAGCAAGAAGACTTCGCTGCTGAAGTTCGTGAACAAATGAAGTAGTCATTATTACATAATTATCATAGAAAGGAGGAGTACACCGTGTGCTCCTTCTTTTTTTCTAAAAATTTTGTAGTGTTTTAAGTGTTAAAAGACATTGCGGCATTAGATATGGTAGAATAATTAAAGCTATTAGAGGAGGTCATTATGAGTCAAGTTAAATATAAACGTGTCATTTTAAAAATATCAGGTGAAGCTTTAGCAGGTGACAAGGGTACGGGTATTAATCCTACTGTAATTGGTCACTTAGCTAAAGAAATCAAATCAGTTCATGATTTAGGTGTTGAAATTGGTATCGTCTGTGGTGGCGGTAACATGTGGCGTGGTGAAACTGGCGCTAAGTTGGGTATGGAACGTGCTCAAGCAGATTACATGGGTATGTTAGCAACTATCATGAATGGTTTAGCTTTGCAAGATGGTCTTGAAAAAATAGGTGTTCCTACTAGAATGCAAACTTCAATTGAAATGAGACAGATTGCGGAGCCTTACATTAGAAGAAGAGCTTTGCGTCACCTTGAAAAGGGTCGTGTAGTCATTTTTGGTGGTGGTACTGGTAATCCATACTTCTCAACTGATACTACTGCAGCCCTTCGTGCAGCTGAAATTGGTGCTGATGTAATTTTGATGGCTAAAAACGGTGTTGACGGTGTTTACTCAGCTGATCCAAAGACTGATCCTTCAGCAACTAAGTTCTCAGAATTAACTCAACTTGATTTAATTTCAAAGGACTTGAAGGTCATGGATAGAACTGCAAGTTCACTTTCAATGGATACTGAAATTCCATTAATTGTCTTTAACGTTAATACTCCAGGCAATATCAAGAAGGTTGTATTGGGTGAAAATATTGGTACTGTTATTAGAGGTGATAAATAATGAATAACGAAACTATTGAAAAAGCAAAAACTAAAATGACGGATTCTATTAAGGTTTATCAAAAGAGATTAGCTTCTATCCGTGCAGGTGTTGCTAACGCTGCTCTTCTTGATAATGTCCAAGTAGAATACTATGGGGCACCAACTCCATTGACTCAAATGTCTAGTATTACCATTCCTGAACCACGTGTATTGCTTATTACTCCATATGATCAAAATTCATTAGATGATATTGAACATGCATTGTTGGCTTCAAACTTAGGATTAACTCCGGCAAATGATGGTAAGGTAATTAGATTAGTAATCCCTCAACTCACTGGTGAAAGAAGAGAAGAAATTGCCAAAGAAGTTGGAAAATTTGCGGAAGAAGCTAAAATTGCTGTGAGAAATGTTCGCCGTGATGCCATGAATACTTTGAAAAAAGATGAAAAGAATGGTGATATTACTGAAGACGAACAACGTAACTTAGAAAAGCAAGTACAAAAAGTAACTGATGATGCTGCTAAGCAGATTGACCAACTTGCTGATGAAAAGCGTAAGGAAATTACTCAAGGTTAAAGATGAGTAATAAGGATAATGAATTAAATCATTTAGCCATTATTATGGATGGTAATGGACGTTGGGCAAAAAAGAGGCATAGACCTCGTTTTGTTGGCCATCGAGAGGGAATGGATAATGTTGAGCGGATTACTTTAGCTGCTGATAAATTAGGAATTAAAGTTTTGACACTTTATGCTTTTTCTACTGAGAATTGGGCTCGTCCTAAAGAAGAAGTAGCTTACTTAATGAACCTCCCTGTTCGCTTTTTTGATAAATACATGCCAACATTGATGGAAAATAATGTTAAGGTAAATATTATGGGCTATTTGGATGAATTGCCTGAAAAGACTTATCGCATTGTTCAACGTGCAATGTCAGAGACGGCCAATAATACAGGCTTAATTCTGAATTTTGCTTTTAACTACGGGTCAAGAAGAGAAATTACGTCTGCTATGCAGGAGCTTGGTGGAATGATTGAAGCTGGTTCACTGAAAAGCGAAGAAATTACTGAAAAAATGATTTCAGACCATTTGATGACTAAAAACTTTGGTCCATATCAAGATCCGGATTTATTAATTAGAACGTCCGGTGAACAGCGAATTTCTAATTTCTTGTTATGGCAATTAGCATATTCAGAACTTGCCTTTAGCGAAAAAAATTGGCCAGATTTTGATGAAAATGATTTAAAAAAATTTGTAGAAGATTATAAGCACCGTAACCGGCGCTTTGGTAAAGTAGACGAATCGGATAGTTAAATATGAAACAACGTACAATTACGGCAATTATTGCCTTATGTCTTTTTATTCCAATTGTGCTCGCAGGTGGCCTTTGGATGGATTGGCTGACTGTATTATTCGCAGCAGTTGGCATTAGCGAAATCTTTTTAATGAAGAAACAAATCTTAGTTTCTTTTAATTTCTTGTTAGCCTTACTTGCAACTTTAACCTGGACAGTTCCAGACTCATTCTTTAAAGTATTTCCTTCAAATATCACTAAATTAGGTGTGTTTTATGGAATTATTATGTTGTTCTTGACTTGGACTGTTCTTTCAAAGAATAAAACCACTTTTGATGATGTAGGTGTATATATTTTGGCTGCACTTTACATTGGAATAGGTTTTCACTATATGGCAGCCATTAGAGCATACCCACAAAATGGTTTAGCATTGCTGGGTTATGTTTTTGTTGTTGTTTGGTCCACTGATATCGGTGCCTACATGATTGGACGTAAGATTGGAAAACATAAATTGTGGCCAGTTATTAGTCCTAATAAAACATGGGAGGGCTCGATCGGTGCAGTTATTTGTGCCTTAATTTGTAGTGCCATCTACATGGCGATTCTTGGCAGCTTTGGTATTAACTTTGGTGTATCTGAATTAACGATGATTATTCTGGCCTTTTTCTTATCAATTGTTGGTCAAATGGGTGATTTAGTTGAATCAGCTTACAAGCGTTTCTATGGTGTGAAAGATTCCGGAAAGATTTTGCCGGGTCATGGTGGTATCCTGGATCGCTTTGATAGTATGCTGTTTGTATTGCCAGTAGTGGCTACAATTTTAGGTATTGTTCATTAGGAGAATTTTTTATTGAAGGGTATACTAATCTTTATCGTCGTCTTTGGTATATTGGTATTTGTCCATGAATTTGGGCATTTTATCGTAGCCAAAAAGTCAGGTATTTTGGTTAGAGAATTCTCAATTGGAATGGGTCCAAAGCTTTTTCAAATTAGACGTAACCCCACCACTTATACCATTCGTTGGTTACCACTTGGTGGGTATGTTCGTTTAGCAGGCGCTGACGATGAAAGCAAGCTGGATCCTGGTATGACGGTTGTTTTACAATTGAATGAACAAAATGAAGTAGTGAGAATTGATGCTTCAGAAAGCGAAATACCAATTGAAGGAATTCCCGTTCAAGTAACAGAGGCTGATCTAGTAGATGATTTAATAATTAAGGGTTACGAAAATGGCGATGAAAATGATCCAGTAACTTATCACGTAGCTCATGATGCAACTATTATTGAAAAAAACGGAACTGAATTAATTATTGCGCCTCGAGATACACAATTTAATCAAGCTAATGTTTGGCAAAAGTTGGCAACTAATTTTGCTGGACCTTTTATGAACATTCTTCTTGGGTTTGTAGTATTTTTAATCTGGACATTTACAGTTCCAGGTCCAGCAACAACTACAGTTGGATCAACTCAGGCTAATTCACCAGCGCGTGATGCAAAAATTGTGACTGGTGATCAGATTGTGGCAATTAATGGACAAAAGATTAATAATTTTGATCAAGTGTCACAGCAGATTAATCAAAGTAAAGGCAAGGCCTTACACTTTGAATTAAAGAAAAATGGTCAAATTAGGAAAGTTACAGTTAAGCCAAAAGCTCATAAAATTCAAAAACAAACAGTTTATCAAATTGGTATTGTAGCTAAGAGCAATGAGAATGCAGTTGTTAAATTAAAACGTGGCTGGGATACAGCTGTTTCAACTACCGGTCTGATTTTCAGAGCCGTAGGTAACTTATTTAGCCACTTTAGTTTGAATAAATTATCAGGTCCAGTTGGAATTTATTCTCAAACTTCACAAGTTTCACAAATGGGCTTTACTTATGTATTAGCCTTTTTAGGAATGATTTCGATTAATTTGGGAATTGTCAATTTAATTCCAATTCCTGGGCTTGATGGTGGTAAACTTTTATTGAACTTAATTGAATTAGTTCGCGGTAAACCGATTTCTGAAGAACATGAGGCAATTGTTGAATTAATTGGTTTCGGCTTATTATTAGTTTTAATTATTGCAGTTACAGGTAACGATATCTATCGCTATTTTATTAAATAATTATATTTTTTACTTTAGGAGATAAGAATGCGTCAATCAAAATTTTTTATGCCAACTTTGAAGGAAGCACCATCAGATGCAGTGGCTGAAAGTCATAAGCTGATGATTAGAGGTGGGTATATTCGCCAAGTCACAGCTGGAGTTTATGCTTATCTTCCATTAGGCTACCGTGTTTTACGCAAGGCTGAGGGAATCATTGAACAAGAAATGGATAAAATTAATGTTCCAGAAATGATTATGCCTCATTTACTTCCTGCAACTTTGTGGCAAGAAAGTGGCCGTTACAAGAAATATGGTGCAGAAATGTTCAAGTTAAAAGATCGTCATGGACGTGAAAGCTTGCTTGGACCTACACATGAAGAAACTTTTACCGAAATTATTGCTAAGAACTTAAAGAGTTACAAACAAATGCCACTTGCTTTGTATCAAATTCAGACTAAGTTTCGTGATGAGAATAGACCTCGTTTTGGCCTTCTTCGTGGGCGTGAATTTGTAATGCTTGATGGTTACAGTTTTGCTGCAACTCGTGATCAATTGGATGAACAATTTGATGATCAAAAAAATGCATATAAGCGTATCTTTAAACGTGCCGGTGTTACTGTTCACCCTGTAATTGCTGACTCAGGTACAATGGGAGGTAAAAACTCTACTGAATTTCAAGCCCCTGCTGCTATCGGTGAGGATACAATTGCTACTAATGAAAAAGGAACATATGCTGCCAACCTTGAAATGGCTAAGAGTATTGATACTTTCAAGCAAGAACCAGAAGATGCTAAGCAATTAACTAAGGTAGCTACGCCAGGCTGCGATACAATTGAAAAATTAGCTAAATTCCTCGATGTACCAGCTACTAGAATTGTTAAAAGTATTTTATACATTGCTGATGACCAAAAAGTTTTAGTATTAATCCGTGGTGACAAGCAAATCAATGAGGTTAAGTTGGGTCATATCCTTGACGCTGATGAGGTTCATGAAGCAAATACTGCTGATTTAAAGGAAATCACTGGTAGTGAAAAGGGTGGCGTTGGTCCTGTTAATGCAGATTGGGCTGATAAGATTATTGCAGATGAAACTGTTAAGAATCTTTACAACGTTGTAGTTGGTGCAGGTGAAACCGATTATCAATTTGAAAATGCTAACTTAGACCGTGATTTCAAGGTGGATGAATTTGCTGATATTCGAACTGCTAACGAAGGTGAACCAGATCCTGTTGATCATTTACCGCTTAAGTTCACTACTTCAATTGAAGTTGGTCACATTTTCAAGTTGGGTACTTATTACACTAAGACCATGGGTGCAGATTTCTTAGATCAAAATGGTAAAGCAAAGCCTGTCATCATGGGTTCATACGGTATTGGCGTTACTAGAATGTTATCAGCAGCTGTTGAACAACACTTAACTGAACGTGGTGTTGCATGGCCAAAGGAAATCGCTCCATTTGCAATACATATTGTTCAAATGAAGATGAATAAAGAAGATCAAACTGAATTAGCTGAAAAACTTGAAAAGAAATTCAGTGAAAAGTATGATGTTTTATACGATGATCGTAAAGAGCGTGCTGGTGTTAAGTTTGCTGATGCAGATTTAGTCGGTGCACCAATTAGAATTACGATTGGTAAGAAGGCTGCTGATGGCATTGTTGAAGTTAAGCGACCAACTGATGACAAAGCAACCGAAATGTCAATTGATGAATTAGATAAGTTTGTAAATCAAGAGTTAGGATAATTTTTGTGGCAAATAAAAACGATCTTTTCTTAAAATTGCTCAAACAGGTTCAATTTCCTGATAGTTTTGAAGACAATGCGCTTCTACAAAAAGGGAAAATTGAAAACGTGGATGTTTACGCTAAAGAACACAGGTGGGATATCCACGTTTTTTTTGATACTCCCTTGATGTATGACACCTATGTAGCATTAAGAAAAGCTGTAGAAGAAACTTTTTCTTCTTTTGTAAATGTAAGATTTTATGTTGGAACAGCTGATGGTTCTGATCAATATTTACCAGATTATTGGCATTATGTAGTTCAAAATTCAAATATTTTGCAACCTGTGGCTCGTGAATTTTTGGCTGGCCAAAAACCTAAAAAAGTTGATGGCCGCTGGGTTATTCCAGTTGATAATAATGTGATTGATGGTTTAATTGAGCAGAAGGCTTTAGATGATTTAGCTGAAGAGATGCGTGATTATGGCTTCTTTAATTTGAAATTTATAACTCAGCTGGATCAGACAAGTTCTAAAAACAATTTAGAAAGTTTGCAGGAGTTGCAACAAGAGCATGAAAAAAGCATGCAGGAAGTCTTTGAGAAGACGCCAGACAAACCTAAACCGCAACAACCTAAACAGTATCCAACTAGACGTACTAATTATGGTAAACGTAAATTAGATGAAAATGCTCCAATTACACAAATTAAAGAGCTGGAAGATGGCGTACGTAATGTAGTAATTGAGGGAAATATTTTTAATGTTGAAACTCGTGAGCTTAAATCTGGTGCAATCATTTTTTCTGGCGAAATTACGGATTATAGTGATTCAATTGCATTTAAGAAATTTGTTTCTAATAAAGATGAAATTGAAGAGCTATCTGCAATTAAACCAGGAACTTGGGCTAAAATGCAGGGGTCAGTTGCTGATGATCAATATATACATGATGTAGTTTTTAATATTAGTAGCTTAGAGACTGTCGAGCATGTTGGGCGAACTGAAAAATACGAAGGTGAGCCTAAACGAGTTGAACTACATGTTCATACTAATATGAGTCAGGTTGACGCAACTAATACTCCGACGGACTTTATTAAAACTGCTAAGAAGTTTGGACAAAAGGCAATTGCGATTACCGATCATGGTGATGTTCAATCATTCCCTGAAGCATATAGCAGTGGTAAAGCACTGGACATGAAAATATTGTATGGTGTAGAAGCTAATATGATTGATGATCATGCTTTACTAGTTTTGAATCCTGCACCGATGACCTATGAAGACCGCGAGTTTGTAATTTTTGACGTTGAAACTACGGGGTTGTCATCTGTTTACGACACAATTATCGAGATTGGTGCGGTTAAGATGAAGAATGGAGAAGTGCTTGAACGCTTTGATAAGTTCATTAATCCGCACCATCCTTTAAGTGAGCAAACTATTAATTTAACTTCAATTACAGATGAAATGGTTGGCGCAGCCGATGATGAAGCAGTTGTCATTAAGCAATTCCAAGACTTTTATGGCGATCGACCACTGTGTGGACATAATGTTCAATTTGATGTTGGGTTTGTTAATGCAGCATTAAGACGTGCAGGGCTAAAAGAAATTACTCAGCCAGTAGTTGATACACTTGAAGTATCGCGTTTACTACATCCAGAGCAGAGTCGTCATACTTTAGATTCATTAGCTAAGAAGTATAATGTTTCTTTGGAACACCATCACCGGGCAAATCAGGATGCTGAAGCAACTGGCTATTTAATGTTTAAATTGTTAGATGCTTTTAATAAAAAGTATCATGAAAATAATTTGAATAATTTGAATGGCTATGCAGCACATGGTGAAGTTTATAAACGAGCCCGTCCTTCCCATATGACAGTTTTGGCAAAGGATCAAGCTGGATTAAAGAATCTTTACAAATTAGTATCAATTGCCAGCACGAAGGACTTTTTCCGTATTCCTCGTACGCCGAAGTCAGATTTGGCTCGTTTGCATGATGGTTTACTTTATGGTTCCGGTTGTTGGCAAGGCGATGTCTTTATCGCAATGATGCAAAAAGGTTACGACGAAGCAAGAGAAAAAGCTAAATTTTATGATTATCTTGAAGTTCAACCTCCAGCAACCTATTCGCAATTAATTGCTGATGGTTTGATTAAGGATGAAGATCAATTACATGAAATTATTGAAAATATTATTAAATTAGGGAAGGAATTAAATAAGCCTGTAGTTGCAACTAGCGATGCCCACTACGTTGACCAAAAGGACGCTATTTATCGTAAAATTTTGATTGCGGCTCAGAGATCAAACCCTAGTCGAAATAAGCCGCAGCCAGATTTGCATTTCTATTCAACACAGGAAATGCTAGATGCATTTTCATTCTTAGGCGAAGATGTGGCTAAGGAAATTGTTATTGACAATACCAATAAAATTGCTGATGAATTGTCAGAAATTCAGCCAATTAAAGATGGGTTATACCCACCACATATTGAACATGCCGATGAAGAAATGAAGAAGTTGACCTATGATAAGGCTTATGAATTATATGGTAAGCCATTACCGAAGATTGTTAAGGATCGAATAGATTTGGAATTAAATTCCATTATTTCGAATGGTTATGCGGTTATTTACTTGATTTCTCAGCGTTTAGTAGCTAAGTCAAATAAAGATGGCTATTTGGTAGGTTCTCGTGGTTCTGTTGGCTCTAGTCTAGTAGCAACGATGTCAGGAATTACTGAAGTTAATCCGTTAGCTCCACACTATCGTTGTCCTAACTGTAAGTATTCACAATTCTTTGAAAATGGGGAATATGGTTCTGGTTTTGACTTGCCTGATAAAGATTGTCCAAAATGTGGAACTCCATTAGTTAAAGATGGACAAGATATTCCATTTGCGACTTTCTTAGGATTTCACGGCGATAAGGTTCCTGATATCGATTTGAACTTCTCAGGTGACTATCAACCAGTAGCCCATAATTTTATTCGAGTAATGTTTGGACCAGATAATTCATATCGTGCTGGAACGATTGCGACTGTTGCGGAAAAGACTGCTTACGGTTATGCTAAACACTACGATGAAGAGCATGATTTAAAGCTAAGAAATGCGGAATTAGACCGTTTGGCAGCTGGTGTCCGTGGTGTCAAAAGAACTACTGGTCAACACCCTGCAGGAATTGTTGTAGTGCCCGATGATATGGACATTTATGATTTTACGCCGGTATCGTATCCAGCCGATGATGTAAATGCCGCTTGGTTGATTACTCACTATGACTTCCACTCTATTCATGATAATATTTTGAAGTTTGATATTCTGGGACATGATGATCCAACTATGATTCGTCACTTGCAGGATTTGTCTGGGATTGATCCATTGACTATTCCACCCGATGACCCTGGAGTCATGTCATTATTTTCTAGTCCTGATATTTTAGGTGTTACTCCAGAGCAGATTCAATCAGAAACTGGAACTTTGGGTGTTCCAGAATTTGGTACCCGTTTTGTTAGAGGAATGCTTGAGGAGACTAAGCCAACGACATTTTCTGAATTATTACAGATTTCAGGTTTGTCCCATGGGACTGATGTATGGCTAGGAAATGCTGAGGACTTAATCAATCAAGGAATTTGCAAACTGAAAAATGTAATTGGTTGTCGTGACAACATCATGATGGACTTAATTCACTGGGGCGTTAAGCCAGAAGTTGCCTTTTCAACAATGGAATCCGTTCGTCATGGTCGTGGTATCAGCGATGAAAATATGGCTATTTTAAAGAAAAATAAGAATATTCCAGATTGGTATATTCCTTCTTGTCTGAAGATCAAGTACATGTTCCCTAAGGCTCACGCTACGGCTTACATTTTAATGGCTCTACGAATTGCTTGGTTTAAAGTATATTATCCTGAAATCTATTACACAGCTTACTTTTCAGTTCGTGCCGATCTATTTGATTTGGTTGCAATGAGTCATGGTAAGAATACTGTTAAGGCTGCAATGAAGGAAATTCAGGATAAAGGAAACGATGCATCAGCTAAGGATAAGAGTTTGATGACCGTGCTAGAAATAGCTAATGAATGTCTAGAACGAGGGATTAAGATCAAAATGGTTGATATTGATCAATCTGAAGCAACTGACTTTAAGATCTTAGATAAGCATACAATTTTAGCACCGTTCAATGCTGTTCCTGGTTTGGGGGATAATGCAGCTAAGCAGATTGTAGCTGCTCGTGCAGAAAAGAAGTTTTTGTCTAAAGAAGATTTAGCTAAGCGCGGTAAAGTATCACAAACAATTATGAATTATTTCGAAGAAAATGGTGTCTTGGAAGGGATGCCAGATGAAAATCAATTATCACTTTTCTGATAGTTAAATTTTACAAGATCAGGTAAAACGTGGTATACTACGTATGAAGTTCGAATAGGTAAATTCGAGTGAGCAGTGATGCTCACTCTTTTTATTACGGAGGAAAATTTTTGTCTAAAGTTATAGATTCTGTTCGTCCAGTTGTCGAAACAATTATTGATGAACATGGTGACATGTTGGTTGATATGGAATACGTTAAAGAAAAAGGGCAAAATTATTTACGCATTTATGTTGATCGCCAACCAAACGGTATTGACATTGATGAGATTGCAGCTTTAAGTGAACTTGTTTCCGAAAAGCTGGATGCTCTTGATCCCGATCCACTTCCAGATCCCTATGTTTTGGAATTATCATCTCCAGGGGCAGAACGACCAATCAAAACAAAAGCTGATTGGGAAAAAGCTCTGAATGATTACATTCATGTCGGTCTTTATCAAAAGATTGAGAATAAAAAAATGTATGAAGGTACACTCAAGTCTTATAATGATGACGAAGTTGTATTAGAAATAAAAGATAAGACAAGACGAAAAACATTAACTGTTCCCCGTAAGTTAATTGCAAATATTCGTTTTGCAATTGAATTTTAGAAAGGTTGATCAAAAACTTATGTCTAAAGAAATGCTAGAAGCGTTTGCTACTTTGGAAAATACCAAGGGCATTAAGCAAGATGTTATTGTTGATGCAATTAAAGCCGCTTTGGTAGCTGCATACAAAAAGAATTATAATCAAGCACAAAACGTTGAAGTTGATTTTGATGAAAGAAAAGGTAACTTCAAGGTAATGGCAGTTAAAACTGTTGTTGACGAAGTGCAAGATGACCGTCTTGAAGTTAGTTTAAAGGATGCTTTAACAATTAATCGTGCTTATGAAGTAGGCGACGAAATTCGTTTTGAAGTAACACCTAAAAATTTTGGTAGAATTGCCGCCCAAACTGCTAAGCAAGTTATCATGCAACGTCTACGTGAAGCCGAAAGAAACCATATTATTGATGAATATTCACAATATGAAGATGAATTGGTTACTGGTACCGTGGAAAGACGCGACAATCGTTTCGTTTATGTAAAGATTGGTAATGTTGAAGCTGTTATGCCTCACCGTGATCAAATGCCAAATGAGGTTTACAATCCCCAAGACCAGATTCGTGTACTAGTAACTCATGTTGGCTCCGATAGCAAGGGTGCACAAATTACAGTCTCAAGAACTGCTCCTGACATGGTTAAACGATTGTTTGAACAAGAAGTTCCAGAAATTTATGATGGAACCGTTGAAATTGTTTCAATCGCACGTGAAGCAGGTGACAGAACTAAAATGGCTGTTAAGTCAAATGATCCTAACATCGATCCGGTAGGTACCTGTGTAGGCCAAAAGGGTGCTCGTGTACAAAATGTAGTTAACGAACTTGGCGGTGAAAATATTGATATCGTTAAGTATGAAGAAGATCCATCTGACTTTATTGCTAATGCATTAAATCCAGCAGAAGTGATTGCGGTTCAATTTGGTGATGATGAAGAAGAAAAAAGTGCTTTAGTTATCGTACCAGATTACCAGTTATCACTTGCAATTGGTAAGAAAGGTCAGAACGTTCGCTTAGCTGCTCGTTTGACAGGCTATAAGATTGATATTCGTCCTGAATCTGAAGTAGAATTTGTAGATGAAAAAACAAATGATACAGCTGATGCTGCAGATAGTAGCGAAACTTCTGAAAATGTTGAAAGTACAGATGACGCTGCTGACGTTGAAAGCTCAGATGATACAACTACTGTAGAAGATTCAAGTAAAGAAGATAAAACTGAAGAATAGGTGATTTTTTTGAAAAAAAGAAAAATCCCAATGCGGAAGGATTTATTAACCGATACAATGCAGCCCAAGAAGGAATTAGTACGTATTGTTATCGATAAAGAAAAAAATGTGTCAGTTGATCCAACAGGTAAAAAGGCTGGTCGCGGCGCATATGTTTCCCTTGATCCAAGTAAGATTGAAGCTGCTAAAGAGAAGAATGTATTAGAACGTAGTTTAGGTGCGAAAGTTCCAGATACTTTTTACGATGAGCTTTACTCTTATGTTGATCATCAAAAGGCAAGAAAAGAATTATTTGGTGATAAATAAGATTGCAAAATAGACAAAAAGCAATTAATTTGTTAGGTTTAGCTGAGCGTGCTGGTAAGTTAACTACCGGTACAGAGACAGTCATTAATGAACTTAATAAGCATAAAATCAAAGCGGTTATTATGGCTAGTGATGTTCAAGACAACACGGCAGAAAAAGTAAACCGCGCTGCCAGAAAAGACAATATTCCTATGATAACTATGTTTACTGCCATTGAATTGTCAAAGGCAATTGGCAAAAAACGCAAAGTTTTAGGATTAACTGATGCTGGTTTTGCTAAGGCGTTAGTTAAAAAAATAAATGAAGGAGTGTGATTGGATGGCAAAGAAAAGAATTTATGAAATCGCAAAAGAAGTCGGCGTTGATAACAAAGTTGTAGTCCAAAAAGCAAAGGATTTAGGCTTAGATGTAAAGAACCACATGTCATCAGTAGATGATTCACAGGTTGCAAAGTTAAAGAATAGTTTCCAAAACTCCGCTCCTGCTGCAAAATCTTCTAATAAAAAGAATAAAATAAAAATCTCTGTTTCTTCTATTCGCAAAAATGAAAAGAAGCAAGAAGATAATAATAGTTCTAAGAATTCTAAGAGACGCAATAATAAACGTCGTTCAAATAATCACGGTCATGAGAATAAAAATGATCGTAGAAATAATACAGGTAAGCCAAAGGCAGCTGCTTTGTTACAACAATTTAAACAAAAGCAACGGGCAGAAGAAGGGCAACTTAATCGTGAAGCCCAAAAAGCCAGAAAAGAATATCATGAGCAATTAAGACATCCAAAACAAGAACAGCCAGTGAAAGATAATAAGAAAACAACCAACCACAAAGATAACAAGAAGAAAGCAGAACCAGTAGAAAAGAAAGTTATTGGTCCTAAGATTTTAAAGCCTTCTCCAGCTCGTTTGAAGAAGCAACAGCCTGAAGCGACTAAAGAACGAGTTCAAGTTACTATTCCTGAGGCTCCTAAGGAAGAAAAACGCGGCAATAATCGTGGTCGCAACATGGGAAAGCCAGGACGCAAGGGTAAAAATCAATTTGGCAATGGTCGTAGTGACCATTCAGATCGTTCAGAGAGAAAGCGGCGTAAGAATAAAAAACGTCAACAAGAGCAAAAACCAAAGAAAACACTTACTAAGCGTAAGGAACGTCCATTACCAGAAATATTAGTTTACGAAGAAGGTATGAACGCTCAAGATATTGGTAAGTTAATTCACCGTGAACCAGCTGAAATTGTTAAGAAACTCTTCATGCTTGGCGTGATGACTAACCAAAACCAATCTTTGGATAAAGATACAATTGAACTTTTAGCTGCTGAATATGGTATCAATGCTGAGCAAAAAGTTCATGAAGACATCTCTGATATTGATAATATCTATGACAAGAGAATGGAAGAGTCAAAGGAATCTAAAAACCAGGTTAAACGCCCACCAGTTGTTACAATCATGGGACACGTTGACCATGGTAAGACCACTTTACTTGATCGTCTTCGTCATACTCATGTTTCAGCTCATGAAGCTGGTGGTATTACTCAAAAGATTGGTGCTTACCAAGTTAGATTAGATGATCGCTTAATTACATTCTTGGATACACCAGGACACGCAGCATTTTCTAACATGCGTGCACGTGGTGCTGAAATTACTGATATTGTTGTACTGGTTGTTGCTGCAGATGATGGTGTAATGCCACAAACTGTAGAAGCAATTGACCATGCAAAGAGTGCTAATGTTCCAATAATTGTGGCAATTAACAAGATGGATAAGCCAGGTGCAAATCCACAACACGTAACTGAGGAATTAATGAAATACAATTTGATTCCTGAAGATTACGGTGGTGATACTATCTTCGTTAATATTTCAGCTAAGACAGGTCAAAATGTTGATGACTTATTACAAATGATCTTGTTGCAATCTGATGTGATGGAACTTAAGGCTAATCCAACTGAAATGGCAATTGGTACTGTGATTGAAGCTCGTTTGTCACGTGGTCGTGGACCTGTAGCAGACGTTTTAATCCAACAAGGTACACTTAATGTTGGTGACCCGATTGTTGTTGGTAACACTTTTGGTCGTGTTCGTACTATGACTAATGATCGTGGACGTCAAGTTAAGAAGGCTACACCATCAGAACCTGTTGAAATTACTGGTTTGAACGATGTGCCTGAATCTGCTGATAAGTTAGTTGAATTTAAGGATGAAAAGACCGCTAGAAGTGTTGGTGAAGCTAGAGCACAACAAGCTTTACAAAAGTCTCGTGAAAATGTTCAACACGTAACTCTTGATAACCTCTTCGATACTATGAAGAAGGAAAACATGAAGGAAGTTGACATTGTCTTGAAGGCTGATGTTCAAGGTTCTGTAGAAGCTTTACAACAATCGCTTGAAAAGATTGAAGTTGAAGGCGTACGTGTAAATATCATTCACTCAGGTGTAGGTGCCATTAATGAATCAGATGTAACTTTGGCTGGTGCATCAAATGCATTTATTATTGGGTTCAACGTTCGTCCAACTGCTACTGCTAAGAGCCAAGCTGAAACCGATGGCGTAGATATTCGTCTTTACAGCATTATTTACAAGGCTATTGATGATGTTACTGCTGCCATGAAGGGTATGCTTGAACCAACTTATGAAGAAAAGGTTATCGGTAATCTTACTGTTCGTGAAACTTGGAAGGTTTCTAAGGTTGGTACAATTGCTGGTTCCTTCGTTGATAAGGGCTTGGTTAAGAATGATTCTAAGATTAGAGTTATTCGTGATGGTATCGTTAAGTATGATGGTGAAATTGCTTCACTTAAGAGATTTAAAGATGATGTTAAGGAAGTTAAGCAAGGTAACGATTGTGGTTTAACGATTAAGGACTACAACGACATTAAAGTTGGCGACGAATTCGAAGTTTACGAAATGCAACAAGTTGAGCCTAAGTAATTACTATTAGGAGGAAAACATGAAGCATAGAATTGGTCGTGTTGAAGGTGAAATTCTACGCGAATTAACCAAGATTTTACAAAAGAATATTCGTGATCCGCGCTTAAGTGGTGTAACTATTACCGCAGTTGAATGTACGAATGATCTTTCATATGCAACTGTTTATTACAGCCTGCTAACTGAAGATGAGCATAAGGAAGAAGAGGTTCAGGCAGGTTTTGAAAAGGCAAAAGGCATGATGCGTCATTTGCTTGGTCAAACATTAACTGTTTATAAGGTTCCTGAATTAATTTTTAAACGTGATAATTCAGTTTTGTATGGTAGTAAGATTGACCGTTTGATTGCAGAAGTTAAGAAACAAGATGCTAAGCGGGAAAACAAATAAAAAAGAGGGCGCCGTGATGGTGCCCTTTTTTTGTTGAAAGGAATAGGGAATAATTATGTTAAACGGAATTTTAGTTATTGATAAAGATAAAGGGATGACTAGTGCAGATGTAGTTTATCATTTGCGCCGCGTATTAAATATTAGAAAAATAGGACATGCTGGTACGCTTGATCCTGAGGTGACAGGCGTTTTACCAATTGCTATTGGTCAGGCTACTAAATTAATTGAAATGATGCATACTAGGCCAAAAGAATATATTGGCACGGGACTATTTGGTTATAGCACAGATAGTTATGATGCAACTGGAACTGTTTTAAAAGAAAAAAAGTTGATTCAGCCTTTTTCTGGTGCAGAAATTCAAGAAAATATGAATAAATTTGTAGGAGAAATTGTTCAAGTGCCTCCAATTTATTCTGCTGTTAAAGTGAATGGTAAACATCTTTATGAATATGCGCGTGAAGGAATTGAAGTTGAACGGCCTCAGAGAAAGGTTGAAGTCAAACAATATGATCTAACTAAAGAACCAGTTTTTGATATAAATACTGGGCAAGAAAGCTTTGATTTTAAGATTAAATGCAGCAAAGGCACTTATGTTAGATCGTTAGTTAATGATCTAGGTGAAAAATTAGATTGCCCCGCAACGATGACTTATTTGAGAAGAACAGCTAGTTCTGGCTTTGATATTACACAAGCAGTAAAATTAAAGGAGATTGAAGAGAATCCGAAAAAGGCCACTGAACTTATACAGCCGATTGATGCATTTTTTAAGGAATACACTCAGGTTGATTTAACTGAAGAAAAGTGGCTTAAAGTTAAAAATGGAGCAGGTATTTCGCTTGAAACTAATGCGAAAAAAGTTGCACTACGATACAATAAAAAGGTGAAAGCAATTTATGAAAAAAAAGGAAAGCTTTATCGCCCAAGCTTAATGCTGTTGCAAAATGAATAAATGAAATGAAGGAATTAGCTGTGAAAATCGTTCATTTAACATATCCTGTTAAGGAAAATATTTTATCTACTAGAATTGTGCTTGCCCTTGGCTTTTTTGATGGGGTTCATTTGGGACATCAGCGCTTAATTAATCAGGCTAAAGAAATTGCATTACAGAAGAAATTGTCATTAGTTGTGTTGACCTTTGATCGACATCCTAAGGAAGTTTATGAGTCGAAACGAGATTTTAAATACTTAGAAACTTTGGAAGAAAAAGCTAACAAAATGGCGGAATTAGGAGTAGATTATTTGGCTGTTTTACCATTTACTAAAAATTTCAGTCAAATTTCTGCACAAGAATTTGTCGATAATGTAATTGTCAGATTAAATGCTGATACCGTTGTTGCTGGCTTTGATTACACTTATGGTTCTAAGAATATTGCAAATATGGCTAATTTACCCCAATTTTCCAAAGGGCGTTTTAATATTGTAGTGATGCCAAAGCAAACTTTTAACGGTAGAAAAATTGGCTCAACTGAAATTCGTCAAGCAATTAAGGATGGTCAGATGGAATTAGCCACTGAATTAATGGGGCACCATTATGTAATGAGTGGTATCATTGGACATGGTAAACGAAATGGTCATAAGCTAGGCTATCCAACAGCTAATTTGATTTGGGCAGAACATAAGGTGATTCCTAAAATTGGAGTTTATGCTACCAAGACTAAAGTAAATGGTAAGTGGTATAACTCCATGACTAGCGTTGGCTATAATGTAACCATTAATCAGGACAAGAAGATATATATTGAATCTAATATTTTTGATTTTAATGAAGATGTCTATGGTAAGCCAATGAAGATCAAATGGTATAAATATACCAGAGGTGAGAAAAAATTTGCCGGATTACCTGAACTGAAAGAGCAACTTGAACGAGATGAGCAAGAAATTAGGGCTTATTTTAAGCAAAAGGGTTAAGAAGCTACGTACTTTGAAAAAAGTGCGTATTTTTTTGAATAAAATTAGCAATCTACTTGATTTAGTGCTAATTTCTGGTATCATATTAACTGTTAGCACCTGAGAGATGTGAGTGCTAAAAGTGAGGGCGATATAATATGTTGACCGAGCGTCAAGAGCTTATTTTAAAAACAATAATTACAGACTTTACACAAAGTCATGAGCCAGTAGGTTCAAAGACCGTAATGAAGCAGTTGCCAATTAAAGTTTCAAGTGCAACGATTAGAAATGAAATGGCCGTGTTGGAAGAGCAGGGGTTAATTGAAAAAACTCACTCTTCAAGTGGTCGAATTCCTTCAAGCGAGGGCTATCGTTATTATCTTGATAATTTAGTTGAGCCGTTGCAATTACCAGAGTCTGTTTATAATACAATAGGAAGCCAATTAGATCGACCTTTTCATCAAGTAAATGAAATTGTACAAGAAGCTGCACGAATTCTGTCAGATTTAACTAACTATACCGCATTTGCGGAAGGACCTGAGAGTCATGATGTTAGAGTCACAGGATTTAGAATTGTACCGCTGTCTCAACGACAGATTATGGCAATTTTGGTTACAAGTGATGGTAACATTCAAAATCAGGTATATGCTTTGCCACATAATATTCACGGCGAAGAAATTGAAAAGGCTGTCCGCATGATTAATGATCAGTTAGTCGGAAAGAGCCTAAATGAAATCAACGTTTCGTTGCTAAGTGAATTAGCTAAAAACGAATTAGGCGGCGAACATGTGACTGAATTGCTTAGTTTAGTTGAAGATGTCGTAAAAGATGCAGCTAGTGAGCAGATGTATGTGGATGGACAGATTAATTTGCTCAATAATACTTCTGAACATGATGTAAATGACATTCGTTCTTTGTACGAGTTGATTGATCATAATAATCTGTTCACTAATTTAATGGATGCAAAGGTGGATCCAAAGTCTGGAAATTATCCAGTAAAGGTTAAGTTGGGATCTGAATTACCCAATGATTTATTAAAAAATTATAGTTTGCTGACAGCTGAGTACAGCGTTGGCTCCCATGGTAAAGGAACTATTGCTTTACTTGGACCAACGAATATGCCATATTCACAAATGATTGGGTTGCTTGAATATTTTAGAAATGAACTAGCTAAAAAGTTGCTTGATTATTACGGCAAGTTTCAATAAAGGAGGTTAGCCGTGAGTAAAGAAGAATTTCCAAGTGAAAAAAATCTAGAGCAAAAAGAAAAGACTTCTGAGCCTAAGGCTAAAAAAGAAGCCGATAAAGGTGAAGAAAAGAAGCAAGAAAAAAATAAACAAGATCAAAAATTAGCTAAAGAATTAGCTGATTTAAAAGATAAGAACAAGGATCTTGAAGATAAGTATTTGCGTAGTGAAGCAGAAATTCAAAATATGCAAAATCGCTACACTAAAGAACGTGCTCAATTAATTAAGTACGAATCTCAAAGCTTAGCGAAGGACATTTTGCCAGCAATGGACAATTTGGAAAGAGCCCTAAGCGTTGAGGCCGATGATGATGTGTCTAAGCAGTTAAAGAAGGGCGTGAAAATGACCCTGGATGCACTTGTGAAGGCAATGAAAGATCACGGTGTAGTTGAGATTGAGGCTGATGGCTTTAAATTTGATCCGACATTACATCAAGCTGTTCAAACAGTAGCAGCTGAGAATGATGATCAAAAAGATCACGTTGTTCAGGTTTTACAAAAAGGATATCAATATAAGGATAGAACACTAAGACCAGCAATGGTTGTAGTTGCTCAATAAGAGAGGAAGCTAATATATGTCAAAAGTTATTGGGATTGACCTTGGGACTACTAACTCAGCAGTTGCAGTTCTTGAAGGTAAAGAACCAAAGATTATCACTAATCCAGAAGGTAACCGGACTACTCCTTCAGTAGTTGCATTTAAAGATGGTGAAATTCAAGTCGGTGAGGTAGCAAAGCGTCAAGCTATTACCAACCCTAATACCATTGTTTCAATTAAGCGTCACATGGGTGAAGCTGATTATAAGGTTAAAGTTGGTGATAAGGAATATACACCACAAGAAATTTCAGCATTTATTTTACAATATATTAAGAAATTCTCAGAAGATTACTTGGGTGAAGAAGTTAAGGATGCTGTTATTACTGTTCCTGCTTACTTCAATGATGCTCAACGCCAAGCTACTAAGGACGCTGGTAAGATTGCTGGTTTGAATGTGCAAAGAATTATTAACGAACCAACTGCTTCAGCATTAGCCTTCGGTTTAAATAAAGACCAAGATGAAAAAGTCTTAGTATACGACCTTGGTGGTGGTACTTTTGATGTTTCTGTATTGCAATTAGGTGATGGTGTCTTTCAAGTATTGTCAACTAATGGTGATACTCATCTTGGTGGTGATGACTTTGATCACCGTATCATGGATTGGTTAATTAAGAACTTTAAGGATGAAAATGGTGTTGATTTGTCGAAGGACAAGATGGCAATGCAACGCTTAAAGGATGCTGCAGAAAAAGCAAAGAAGGACTTGTCAGGTGTATCAAGTACTCATATCTCACTTCCATTCATTTCTGCTGGCGAAGCTGGTCCATTACACCTTGAAGCAGATTTAACTCGTGCTAAGTTTGATGAATTAACTGCTGACTTGGTAGAAAAGACTAAGGTACCATTTGACAATGCATTGAAGGATGCAGGTCTTACTGTTAATGACATTGACAAGGTTATTTTAAATGGTGGTTCTACTCGTATTCCAGCTGTTCAAAAGGCAGTTAAGGAATGGGCTGGTAAGGAACCTGACCATTCAATTAACCCTGATGAAGCTGTAGCTATGGGTGCAGCAATTCAAGGTGGTGTTATCTCAGGTGATGTTAAGGATATTGTTTTACTTGATGTTACCCCATTGTCACTTGGTATTGAGACCATGGGTGGTGTCTTCACTAAGTTAATCGACAGAAACACTACTATTCCAACTTCAAAGAGTCAAATCTTCTCAACTGCAGCAGATAATCAACCAGCTGTAGATGTTCACGTATTGCAAGGTGAACGTCCAATGGCTGCAGACGACAAGACTCTTGGCCGCTTTGAATTAACTGATATTCCACCAGCACCACGTGGTGTTCCTCAAATTCAAGTTACCTTCGATATCGATAAGAACGGTATTGTAAATGTATCTGCTAAGGATATGGGTACTGGCAAGGAACAAAAGATTACTATTAAGAGTTCATCCGGTTTATCAGATGAAGAAATTAAACGTATGCAAAAGGATGCTGAAGAACACGCTGATGAAGATAAGAAGCGTAAGGAAGAAGCAGACCTTAGAAACGAAGTAGATCAATTAATCTTTACTACAGATAAGACTTTGAAAGATACTAAGGATAAGCTCTCTGATAGCGATCGTAAGCCAGTTGAAGATGCTCTTGAAGCTTTGAAGAAAGCCCAAAAGGACAACAACTTGGATGAAATGAAAGAAAAGAAAGATGCTTTATCCAAGGCTGCTCAAGACTTAGCTGTTAAGTTGTATCAACAAAATGGTGGTGCTGCTGGTCAAGCTGGTCCACAAGCAGGTCCTCAAGGCCCACAAGGTGGTAATTCAAATAATGGCAACAACGGTGATGCCCAAGATGGTGAATTCCACAAAGTAGATCCAAATAAGTAATGGGTTTATAATAAAACAAAAGGAGAAAAGAACTACCCATTGAGTAGTTCTTTTCTTTTGAGAATACAAGGAGTTCAAATAGATGGCACAAGAAGATTACTATAAAGTACTTGGCGTAGATCGTGACGCCAGTGATCAGGAAATAAGTAGGGCATATCGTAAATTAGCCAAAAAATATCACCCAGATTTAAACCATGAACCTGGAGCTGAAGAAAAGTATAAGCAGGTTAACGAAGCCTATGAGGTTTTGCACGATAAGCAAAAACGTGCGCAATATGATCAATTTGGTTCTGCTGGTGTAAATGGTCAAGGTGGCTTTGGTGGTGGAGCTGGTCAAGGCTTTGGCGGTGCCGGATTTGATACTTCTGGCTTTGGTGATTTTGGCGATATCTTTGGCGATATTTTTGGTCAAGGCCGTCAACAGAGGGTTGATCCAACTGCACCACAACGTGGCCAAGATTTGGATTATCAATTGACAATTGATTTTATGGATGCCATTAAGGGCAAAAAGACCCAGGTCAGCTATACTCGAAGCGAAACTTGTGAGACTTGTGGCGGTAATGGTTGTGAAAAAGGTACACATCCAATTACCTGTGATAAATGTCATGGAACTGGTTATATGACAATTACTCAACAATCAATGTTGGGCATGATCCGTCGTCAAACCACTTGTGACAAATGTCATGGTCGTGGTGTGATTATTGAGCATCCATGTAAAACTTGTGGCGGTAAAGGAACAGTTGACCGTAAGAATACTATTGAAGTGGATATTCCAGCGGGAATCGACAATGGTCAACAACTTAGATATCAAGGCCAAGGCGAAGCAGGTATAAATGGCGGACCATATGGTGATTTATATATTAACTATCGAATTAAACCATCTAAAGATTTTGAGCGTCGTGGCCAGACTATTTATACAGAAGTACCAATCTCATTTGCTCAGGCTACTTTAGGAGATGAAATTAACGTTAAGACTGTGCATGGTGATGTAAAGCTAACTATTCCAGCTGGTACGCAACCTAATAAGAAGTTTACTTTGCGTGGACAGGGTGTGCCATATCTTCGTGGTAATGGCAATGGTGATCAAATTACTACAGTTAATATTGTTATTCCAAAGCACATTAATGATAAGCAAAAGAAAGATTTGACCAACTTTGTTCATGATGGTGGTGGCAATATTACACCACAAGAAAAAGGATTTTTTGAACGCTTAAAAGATAAGTTTAATATGTAAATGCTAAAAAAGGTTTCTACTTTGTCGGTAGAAATCTTTTTCTATGAAAAAATATTATTTTATTTTGTTTTGTTTAGAAGATAACTGTTTGCTTTTTTTAAGATTAATTGAAGTTCTTTGTAGCTGAATTCTTTGTAATTTTGTGCAGCCAGACATTTTTGAGCTTCATCATAACTTAACCAGGCACTTTGACGAATTTCGCTTTCTTGTAGTTTAATTTGTTGTCCTTCAATAAATTCTGCTAAAAAGAAAGTAACCTCTTTTTGGCGATTTTTTGTTAAATGGTATGTATCAACTTGATGAAACGTAAAGTCAAATTTAGGGTTAAGACCCACTTCCTCATAAACTTCTCTTTGTGCAGCGTCCTCATTAGATTCTGTTCCTTCTAAATGTCCTTTAGTAAATCCCCAAGCACTTGGAAATTGTTTATAAGGTTGACTTTGAATCATTAGATATTCTAGTTGTGATTTCTGTTTGCGCCAGATGATAGCACCGGCTGATTTTTCAGTTATCATCATTAAACTCCTTGTATTATTAAATTTGGAAATTATTATGCTACAATTTCGTGATTTTATCTAGCTTTGCTATAATAATTATTACATAGTAAAGGGTGAACGATTTTATGGATTTAGAAAAATTAAAAGACTATCAAAAACATATTCGAAATTTTGCGATCGTGGCACACATTGATCACGGTAAATCAACTATTGCTGACAGAATTTTGGAATTAACTGATACTGTTAGTCAGCGTCAACTTAAGAATCAAATGTTAGATGATATGCCGCTCGAACGCCAACGGGGAATTACTATCAAGATGAACTCTGTTGAAGTTAAATACCATGCTGAAGATGGTGAAGACTATATTTTCCACTTAATCGACACACCAGGGCACGTAGACTTCTCTTATGAAGTATCACGCTCTTTGGCTGCTTGTGAAGGGGCTTTGATGGTAGTTGATGCTTCTCAAGGTGTACAAGCTCAAACTTTAGCTAACACCTATCTAGCAATTGATGATGATTTGGCAATTTTGCCAGTTATCAATAAGATTGACTTGCCATCAGCTGATGTTCCTAAAACAAAGGAAGAAATTGAAGAGATGCTCGGCTTAGATGCTTCTGAAGCTGCTGAAGTTTCAGGTAAAACTGGTCAAGGCATCAAGGATATGTTGGAAAAAGTGGTTAAGGACATCCCGGCGCCAGCTGGTGATATTGAAGCACCACTGAAAGCCTTAATTTTTGATTCAAAGTATGATGATTATCGTGGTGTGGTAATGTCCGTTAAAATTGAAGATGGCATGGTTAAGGCAGGCGATCGGATTCAAATTATGAATACCGGTAAGGAATATGAAGTTACCGAGGTTGGTGTTTCAAGTCCTCATCCAATTAAGAAGGATGTCCTGATCGCCGGGGATGTAGGCTACATTACTGCTAATATCAAGTCAGTTCGTGAAACTCGGGTTGGTGATACGATTACTCAAGCAGATAATCCTACTGCAGAAGCTCTGCCAGGCTATCGTCAAATTCCACCAATGGTATATTCAGGTATGTATCCTGTTGATAATCGAGACTATGAAGATTTAAAGGAAGCCTTGCAAAAACTACAACTGAATGATGCTGCCTTGGAATTCGAACCAGAAACTTCAACGGCCTTGGGCTTTGGTTTCCGTTGTGGCTTCTTAGGCTTGCTTCACATGGATGTAGTTCAAGAAAGATTAGAGCAAGAATTTGATCTTGACTTGATCATGACAGCGCCATCGGTTGATTATCATGCAATTATGAACGATGGTTCAACTAAGGTTATCGATAACCCGTCTGATTTACCTGATGCAGGGGAATACAAAGAAGTGCAAGAGCCTTATGTTAAGGCAGAGATTATGGTGCCAAATGACTTTGTTGGTCCGGTAATGGAACTTTGTCAACGTAAGCGTGGCGAATTTGTCACTATGGATTATCTTGATAAGTATCGTGTGAATGTTATTTACAACATGCCATTAGCTGAAATTATTTTTGATTTCTTTGATGATTTGAAATCTTCGACTAAAGGTTATGCTTCACTTGATTATGAAATTACGGGTTATCGTGCTACTGATTTGGTTAAGATCGACATTTTGCTTAACAAGGAGCCAATTGATGCATTGAGTTTTATTGCTCACAGATCAGAAGCTCAAGATCGTGCCCGTCAAATGACTTCAATGCTAAAAAAACTAATTCCACGGCAAAACTTTGAAGTTGATATTCAGGGCGCAATTGGAGCTAAAATTATTTCTCGAGCTACAATTAAGCCATACCGAAAAGATGTTACCTGGAAAATTCATACTGGTGATCCAGATCGTCGGGCTAAGCTGCTTGAAAAACAGAAACGTGGTAAGAAGCGAATGAAAGCAGTTGGTAGAGTTGAAGTACCTCAAGATGCTTTCATGGCAGTCTTGAAGATGAACGATGATGATATCAAAGGTAAATAAAAATGGCTAAAAATAAAAAAAATAGTGTAAGTACAATTTTACTTAGAGTTGCTGCTATTATTTTATTGCTTGTTGGTATTGCTTTGATATTTAACAAACAGATCAGTGATCAATTAATTCATCATAATCAACAATCTACTTTAAGTGGAATAAATAGAACGACGATTGAAGAAAACAAAAAGAAAAAAGGAATGTATGATTTTAGTAAAGTTAAGTCTTTAGGCATTGCACAAGCAGCAAGATCACAAGTGAAAAAGACTTCTGGTGCGATTGGTGCGTTAGCTATTCCCGATGTTAATATGTATTTACCGATTATGTTGGGGATGAGTGATGATGCAATGTCGACTGGTGGCGGCACGATGCGAGCCGACCAAGTAATGGGTAAGGGAAATTATCCTCTTGCAGGTCACTACATGACAGCAAAAGGCATTCTTTTCTCACCACTTGAAGATGTTAAAAAAGGTGAGTTAGTTTATTTAACTAATCTTAACAAAGTATATGTCTATCGAATTTATATGAAAAAGATTGTTGATCCAACTGCGGTTTGGCTAGTCGATAATACTAAGAAGAATATTGTAACTTTGATTACTTGTGCTGATGGCGGTAAGAATCGTTGGGCAATTCGGGGTAATCTGATTAAAACCGAAAAGGCTAACAACAATAATCTTAAGGTTTTTAAATTAAAATAAAAATTTACAATCTTTAATCAGATTTAGATTTGCGATAAAATTATAAATAGATTTTGTAATAAAGACACTCAACAATGAGTGCCTTTTCGTTTTGATGAGAGAACATAAGGTGTTTGATAATTAATGAAATGGCAAGAAAGAACAGCTGATGAATTAGCACCAGACTTGATTGAGAAATATCAACTAGGTTCCATTGCAGCCAAACTTTTTGCATTGCGGGGTATTAATACAGACGAAAAACTTGATTTTTGGTTTAATGCAACAGAAGAAAATCTGGCTGATCCAGCGTTAATGCATGACATGGATAAGGCAATTAACCGAATTAATCAAGCAATTGATAGTGGCGAAAAGATTACAATTTATGGCGATTATGATGCTGATGGAATTACTGCAACGACTATTATGACTGAAACCCTAAGTATTTTGGGCGCTGATGTTCATTATTTTATTCCTAATCGCTTCAATGATGGGTATGGTCCTAATATGGACCGCTATCAAGATATTGTAGCTGATGGAACCAGATTGATTATCACTGTTGATAATGGTGTTACTGGGGTCGAGGAAGTCAAATATGCTCAAGAACATAATGTTGATGTAATCATTACAGATCATCATACTTTTCAAGAAAAGAAACCGGCAGCTTATGCTACTGTTCATTGTAATTATCCTGGCCAAAAATATCCTTTTGATGATTATTGTGGTGCCGGAGTAGCTTACACGATTTGTCGTGGTCTAATGCAGGATACTATGCCTGAGCTGCTAGATTTGGCTATGATCGGAACTATTGGCGATATGGTTAAGGTGACCGGAGAGGGGCATATTATCGTTAAGCGTGGTTTAGAGATGCTTAATCAGACAGATCGTCCTGGCTTGCGCGCTTTAGTCAAAAATGCTGGTTTGACTTTAGGCAGTATTAATGAAACTGATGTCGGCTTTAATATTGCTCCTCGATTAAATGCTGTAGGACGATTAGATAATGCCAACTTGGCAGTTGAGCTTTTGCTAAGTGATGATGACCTTGAGGCCCAAAAAATTGCAGATAAGATCGAAGAATTAAACAATAAACGGAAAGAATTAACCACCGAAGTCTATGACAAATGTATGACGTTAATTCATAAAAATAGCTGGCAAAAACAAAATACTTTGGTTTTATATGACCCTGAATTTCACGAAGGTGTGTTAGGTTTAGTAGCTAATAAGATCGTTGAAAAGACACATAAACCCACGATTGTTTTGACTAAAAATGATGCAGGTGAGGTTAAAGGCTCAGGTAGGTCATTTGCTGGTTTCAACTTGTTTGATGCTTTAAATCCGATCAAGGATCAATATTTAACCAAATTTGGTGGCCATGATTTTGCCTGTGGTTTATCATTAGAAGAAAATCAGATTGCGCCATTACGGGAAAAATTTGAAGATGACTTTCATGTTGAAGGTGGTCTTGAGACTAAAAAATATGACATGGAATTGCCTATGCAGGGCTTAACTCCGCAGACACTAGCACAAATCAATCAAGTAGGTCCATTTGGGACAGGTGACACGCAGCCAATCTTTAGTATCTCTAATCCAACAATCACTCATTTCTTTAAAATGGGTAAAGATAAGAATCATGTCAAATTTACGGTTGCTAAAAAAGGCGGTAACTTATCAGTTGTTGGATTTAATAAAGGCTTTTTGAATAATAATCTTTTGCCGTTTATTTCTCAAATTTTTGTTCAATTATCATTAAATACTTATCGAAATCAAGTTTCTTTACAAGGAATCATGACCGGACTAGCTTTTGCTTCACCAAAATTGGCAGTGCCAACGCCAGTTGTTGACTTACGCCAAGAGAAATATGTTATGGGTTTCGCGGACCGCTACCTGTTATTTGATCAAAAAAATATTCCGATTGTTCGCAACCGACTACAGATCGATGAAGACAAGATCTCTTTAGTTAAAGATTATGATCAAACTGGTGAAACAGTTGCATTATTAGATGTGCCACGCAATCAGATTGAATTAAATGCTGCATTGGAGAAAGATTATCAACAAATCTATTTACGCTTTTTGCTTGATCAATTGCCTGTTGAACAAATTCCCGCTAAAAATTATTTTGGTGCTGTTTTAAAATATATTTATAGCCACCCTACGTTAAAGCCAGCAGATTACCGTACAGTTGCACCTTATTTGGGACTAGATTATGATAGTGTGCTTTTCATTTTACGAGTTTTCTTTGAATTAGGCTTTGTAAAATTGGATGAAGGTAAATTGGTAGGAGAGCCTTCTCCTAAAAAACAGCCGCTGACAGCTTCTAAATATTTAATGGGAACTTCTTCTCAGATTAAATTTGTTAATCAACTAAGAACTATGCCTAGTCAACGTTTGATTACATATATTAATAATTTGGCAAATAATTAGATAATTATCCTGTTTTCAGTGTTTTTATTGTTAAAATCTGGTAAAATATACTGGTCAAAAGTGTTTGAATACAAACACACAGAATTTGGGAGGTTTTGCTTCTTATGGCAGTTGATTTTAGTAAATATATTGCAAGTGTTCAGGATTTTCCTAACAAGGGCATTGTTTTCCGTGACATCACACCGATTTTGCAAGATGGTGAATTGTATCGTGCCGCTACTCATGAATTAGCAGAATATGCTAAGAGTAAGAAGGCAGATATAATTGTTGGACCTGAAGCTCGTGGTTTTATTGTAGGTTGTCCTGTAGCTACTGAATTAGGCTTAGGTTTTGTACCTGCAAGAAAGCCACATAAGTTACCAAGAGAAGTTGAACGTGCTTCCTATGACTTGGAATATGGCTCAAATAGTTTGGAAATGCATAAAGATGCAATTAAGCCGGGTCAAAGAGTGGTTCTGTGTGATGACTTGATGGCTACTGCTGGTACCTTAAGAGCTTCTAAAGAATTAATCGAAAATCTTGGTGGTAAGCTTGTAGGTGCTGCGTTCTATATTGAATTACCAGATTTACATGGTAGAGAAAAGTTGCCAGATGTTGATATTTACAGTTTGGTTAAGTATCACGGCGCTTAAAATAGAATAATAAAAAGAGGGAATTAAATCGATCTGATTTAGTTCCCTCTTTTATTTGAGCAAGTTGATATTATATTAAGAATTATTTTTTAACAAAGCCGGCGTCATACCAGACATTACTATTGTATTTAACTGACCAGCCAGTGACATTTGCATTAACGGCGGTCAATTCATAACTATTAGAGATTGGTGCGAAATAGGCTTGATCATGCATCCATCTTTGCCATTTTTTGAAGGCTTGAACTCTGTAGTTAGGATCGAAGGCCTTTTGGCTGAATTCTAGGGTCTGCGGCTTTAACTGCTTGAACCCAAGAATTGAATTCCATTGGTCGACCGCACAAAAAACGTACATTCAAGCCGACCTTCTTCCATTGTTGAATATAATTGGACCAGATAGATTCCGCGTTTGGTGACGATGCGCGAACTGCTAAGTTAATTGTTAATGGTTTACCATTAGGCTGACTACGGAATTTGGCACCTTTTTGATATTTATATCCAGCTTGATCTAGCAATTGTTTTGCTTTTTTAAGATTATATGGATAACCAGGAATACTTCCATCATGAAATTTACCGTATTGTTCTGGAATTAAAGTGTCAACTCGGAAATTAAGATCATGATAGAAGTGGTGGTTGATCATATCAATATTCATGGCTGATAACATTGCTCTTCTTAAAGCTAGGTTATTCATCTTGCTGTGCTTATTCTCAACATTTTTGCCTAATTTACTATCCCAACGGTCGACGCGAAAAGCACTATTGAGTGATAAGAAGTTTGATCAAGCTGTTTTTTATCTGATGGATAATTTGAATTTATTAAAACAATCATTAAGCGCTGATATGGATTATAGTCAATTATTTGAAAAACTGCGAAAGTTAAATAAAAAAAATTAAAGGTATTTCTAAGCCTTTTCATTATATGCCTAAAAAAACACGTACTATCAATCAGGGAAGGAGAGCAATTAATGCCATAATTAGCAATATTATTGGTGCTGATTGTAAAAAATTACAAAATTTGCAAGATGAACAAATCTTTCAGATGTATCTTGAAGCTAAGCTGCTAAATCAAAATTAGATGAAGCTTAACGATGATCGGGGAGTTAGTCAACGAAGCAGAAAAAGAGAATCTTATTTTATTCAATTAACTTTGAATATCTAATTACATAAATTTTGAAAAGTGAGTCTTCTTAAAAGTGATTAAAAATGTTATGATTTGAATTAAGGATCATTGATATAGCGGGATTTGTTTAGTGTATTCTCCACGTATGTGGAGGTGATCCTAGCTGGAGACTTGTCCACAGTTCTAATTTTAGGTATTCTCCACGTATGTGGAGGTGATCCCATCTATAGTCGACATTACTGACGACACTACTGGTATTCTCCACGTATGTGGAGGTGATCCCCGGTCTTCGACATATTGGTATCGAAATACCGTGTATTCTCCACGTATGTGGAGGTGATCCCTAACCATCTCTTCCAGCTTTGCAACAAAGTTTGTATTCTCCACGTATGTGGAGGTGATCCTGTCGCTGCTTTCAAACTCAGAATTATCATCTTGTATTCTCCACGTATGTGGAGGTGATCCTTACTATCCTACAGGACTAAGTCCAACATGAAAGTATTCTCCACGTATGTGGAGGTGATCCTAATAAGAACGGCTCTTGGAACAATATCGGTGAGTATTCTCCACGTATGTGGAGGTGATCCTAGCCCTTTACCCGTTCAAAAATTGAACCTTTAGTATTCTCCACGTATGTGGAGGTGATCCCGAATCAAACGTTTGACCGACGAAGAACTGAAGGTATTCTCCACGTATGTGGAGGTGATCCTAAAGTAAGACCTGGTGTCTACATCAATGTTAAAGTATTCTCCACGTATGTGGAGGTGATCCTATACCGGGCACTATGAAGGTAAAAAGTTTGTTGTATTCTCCACGTATGTGGAGGTGATCCTAACAACGATCGTGCCATATCCTTTTTGCCATTGTATTCTCCACGTATGTGGAGGTGATCCTTGTACTCTGATGTTAAAAACACCGCATAGAATGTATTCTCCACGTATGTGGAGGTGATCCCCGGTCTTCGACATATTGGTATCGAAATACCGTGGTATTCTCCACGTACGTGGAGGCATCTTCCTCTTGTATCAATGGATTTTTCTAAAAATAAAAAATAGATAATCGATTAACTTAATCATTCTAAAAATCGTGCTTGATCTAACTTCCAAACATCGTTATACTAAAGAAAGTGTTGCATCGAGAATCCTTATTCACGATGCCCGATCAACAGAAATTTTAGCAAACCTCTTAAAGGCGACTCGCTTTTAGGAGGTTTTGTTTTTTATTGCCAAACAAAAAAGATGACAAAAATGCTGTAATCATTCACAATAGGGAACAACAAATTGTTGAATTAGAGGATTTAATTATGAAAACAGTAAAGAATATTATTATCGGCTTTGGTAAAGGCGGCAAAACGCTAGCTAAATTTTTAGCGAAAAAGGGCGAAAAAGTCCTAGTCATTGAAAAATCTAATCAAATGTATGGTGGTACCTGCATTAATATTGCTTGTCTGCCATCTAAACGCTTAATTATCGAAGCGGGTAATGGCGTGGATTTCGTAGATGCAGTTAATGGCAAAAACAAAATGACTTCAATGTTACGCGGAAAGAATTACCATATGCTAGCAGATGAGAAAACAGTGACTGTGCTTGATGGTACTGCCAAGTTTACAGGAGACCATGAAGTTGCTGTAACTTTAACAAATGGTCAAGTAGAAGAATACCGCGGTGAGCGAATTTTTATCAACACCGGAGCAGTTCCAGTGATGTTGCCGATTCCTGGTCTGGCAGAAAGTAGTGCTATTCTTGATTCAACCGCTGCTATGGCCCAAGCTGAATTACCTAAGAAGTTGGTCATCATTGGTGCTGGCTATATTGGCTTAGAATTTGCCTCAATGTTTGCAGAATATAGTTCAGAAGTAACCGTATTGGACTTGCACGATAATTTTTTGCCACGTGAAGATGATGATATTGCGGCTGAAATTAAGCGTGATCTGGAACTTAATGGCGTAAAATTTGAATTAGGTGTAAAGATTACTAAAGTTGATGACCATACTATTTATTATGAGAAAAATGGCGAGTCTTTAACAATAACTGCTGATCGAATTTTAGTTGCTACTGGTAGAAAGCCAAATACTGAGAATCTCGGCTTAAAAAATACTAAGATTAAGCTAACTGAACGTGGTGCAATTGTAGTTGACGATTATTTAAGGACTAATGTCAAAAATGTTTGGGCAATTGGAGACGTTAAAGGCGGCTTGCAATTTACCTATATTTCGCTTGATGATTTTCGAATTATTAAGGACCAATTATATGGGGATGCCCAAAGGAAAGTAAGTGATCGAATTAATGTGCCATATAGTGTGTTTATTACGCCAGCTTTATCTCGAGTTGGCCTAAATGAAAAAGAAGCAAAGGCACAGAAAGTTGAATATGAATTGAAAAAGTTGCCGGTAGCTGCAATTCCTAAAGCACAAGTACTGAAAGACCCACGTGGTTTATTTAAGGCTCTAATTAATCCAGCTAATAACCAGATTTTAGGTGTAACTTTATATGGCGCTGAATCATATGAATTAATTAATCAAATCAGTTTGGCTATGAAAATGAAAATACCAGCACATGTTTTGCGGGATCAAATTTATACGCACCCAACGATGAGTGAAAGTTTTAACGATTTATTCAAGTAAAAAACAGCTCGTGTCTACAAAATAGTAGATCACGAGCTGTTTTTTACTTACTGGTTAATTTAAATTTAGACCATGGTTTAATGAAGTCGAGCAAGAATAATTCATCTGAACTAATAGAACCAACTTTATTCATGCGCGGTTCTTTATGCGGTTCAAGGACAATTTGTAATTCATTTTTATAATGACCAAAATTATCATTGCCAATAATAATATCGCCGCGTTGAAATTCTACTTCGTTATCATGGATAGGATTAAGAATATCTTTATAGGTAACTCGCGGCATAGTTGAACGAATAACCGCCTTAGTTAGGTCACCTCAGCGGAAGTGTTATGGCTTTTCAACTATTGTTTTTTCAATTTCGTTAATGTCAGATACATAATTTACGTGTAATTTTAACTGATAGCGATTTACTTCAGAGAGTAGTTCCGCTTCACTGGCATAGGCGTTGCCAATAATTACATCATCAATCATATTTGAAGCAAATAAATGCATTGCTTGTATTTCGATTGGTAAATCGCGGTCTTCTTCTAAAGTAGGGAGGCCATCTTCAACATTCCAAGGACCAACTTTGCCAACTTGACTAGAGACAAAAGCAGCAGAGTGAATGCCAAAATTTTTAAAACGTGTACTACAATCTAAGAAGAAATCATAAGGTAGAGCCGTGCGCGCTGTGGATAAAAATTATGGCAGCCATAGATGAAAGGTTGGCTGGCTTGATAAGATAAAATATTGTTGAGGTAGTCAACATTATTACTCATATTAAGTTCAATAATTAGGCCATAAGGATTGTATGAAAGCATGGCCTCTGTTGCACCGTCAAAAGCTTCATCAAGCCGAATACCAGCTGCACCGATATCTGCAAAAAATTTCAGATCTGAATAATCAATTTCTAATTTCTTAAAGAGCTGAGCTGATACATCAAGAAAAGTTTGGTAGCCTAATTTATTGCCGTAGTCAATAATCTTCTTATATTTAGCTTGAGTTTCTTCAGGGCTACCTTGTACCTCAAGCATACTCATAAAAATACGAGTAAAGCCGTAATTTATGACCTAGTTCTAAGTATTTCGTATTATCTTCAAAGTTGGTATGATCTGGATAAATGGACAGACCAAGTGATCTCATTGTCATAAAAGTACCTCTTTCTTATTAATATGTCTATACCAATTAGATCAAGATTAGCATTATAGGTCTAGTCCAAAGTAAAAAAAGCAGTGAAATAATACGCTCAAAATATAGTATGCTGATAGCAATTCGTCTCGTTACTTTTTCAGCAAACCAGGTGTTATATTAGGTGTACAGAGTATGTTTAAAAAGATGGAAAATCAAGATGGAAAATTGTGATCAAGAGTCCGAGCGGCGACAAGTGGATGCATCTGGGTTAAAACTTTTTTGAGTAGAATATATGAATATATGGCCTTGGCGGTTTTTATTTCAGCTACCAGTGCTTATCTAACAATGACGTTTTTTGCTAGATCATTTGCTAGCTTTATTGCGGCTCATCAATGGGAAGTGTGGCTGTTAATTTTACTGCCAATTGTTTATGGCGTTACTTTTGCTTTTCTTACCGAGGCTTATAGCGGACACAATGTTGCTTCAGCCTTTGTTGCTTCGGCTACTGTTTTTGTCATTATGGCAATTATCGGAACTGTAACTAAAAAAGACCTGAGTCGAATTGGTTCTTATGCTTCCGCTGCTTTAATCGGCTTAATTGTAGCAATGGTAATTAATTTGTTTTTACATAATCCTATAATTGATTATATTTTTTCAACTATTTCGGTCATTATTTTTACTATATTGACGGCATGGGATGCTCAGCGCATGAAGAATATTTATTTACGCTATGGTGATGATATTTCAACTAATGGACTAGCAGTGCTGGGTGCACTGCAGTTATATCTTGACTTTATATTAATTCAAATGAAATAAGCACAATCTAATATATAAGCGTATGCTACGAAGATATAGTTACTATTAGGAAGGGTTTTAATGAAAAAATGCAAAAATTTGTTGATGACAATTGTTGCATTATTAACGTTAGTTGGGGAAATTAGTGTTATACCTGCGAATCTACAGAATTCATCTTATCGTAAAAAAGAAGGCGTAAGCAACATGACAGGACTAAAATTGTTGGTAATAAGCGATCAAAAATATTTCATGTAATGCGTGGACATAATTACCGAATGAATCGCGAAAATGCAATTTTCTTTAAGAGCAAAGCAGCGGCTCGTGCGGCGGGATATCGTGAGTCAAAAAGATAAACGAAAAGCACTTCCAAGAATGTAATTTCTTAGAAGCGCTTTTTTAATGCAAAATTGAATTAATAATTTATCTGTTTTTCATCACCGGTTGGTAAACTAAATCGATCACTACAGCAGCAATTAGTGCGACTAAAACGGTAATTGCTAAGTTTTGAATGGAAATCTGGACCATTGCCCAACCACAAAGAGCTAAGATAAAGGTCAATAGAACATCTGCAATTTGAACACTACCAACCAACTTGGATGGGTAATCTAGCCAAAAGTACTTACGAGTTCTAGTAATCAAAACAATCAACATTGCGCTAAGAACTAGGTATACGTAAACCATAGTAGAAACAGCACCGTGACTCCAACCGTGTGTGTTTAAGAACCAAACAAACCCAATACCGATTAAAGTCCAACCAGCAGCTAGTGAAAAGGCGATCTTAGCAAGCTTAGCCATATTCCAGTTTTCTGGCTTATAAGTAATGTGAGTCCGGTCCGTCCCAATCATCATCGTAACCATATTGTTCATAATGGTATAGATAACCATTGCATTCAAGGCCATTGGGATGTAGTCAAAGAAAAGATAGCCAAAAGTTAACAGCATCGTTAATTCAGCAGTTCTAGCAAGCTTGGTTAGTGACCAAGTAGTCATTCTTTGGTATACGCGATGTCCAGCGTCTAAAATTTTAACAATTGAGCCTAGACCATCGTCTAGTAATACCATTTTACCCGAACGCTTAGCTACGTCAGCAGCATTTGAAACCGCGATTCCTACTTCAGCTTGTTTTAATGCAGGTGCGTCGTTAACTCCGTCACCAGTCATCCCTACGATATAGCCTTTTTCTTGGAAAAGCTTTACCATCTTGAGTTTATCTTCTGGTAAAACATCAGCAATACCGGCCAAATCATTAATATCAGTATTTTCATTGAAATCGTGAATCGAAATTACTTCACCAGTTAAATCAACTTGTTCTGCCACTGCAGCAGCGGTCTTTTGATTGTCACCAGTTAACATAATTGGGCGAACGCCACGTTTCTTGAGTTCAGCCAAAGCTGCTTTAGAGTCTGTTCTAACTTTATCTTGTAAGATGAAGACACCAGCTAACTTATCGTCAATCAAGACTGCCACTGAGCGTCCTGCCTTGAAATTAATTCCAGAAATTTCTTCATCGGCATGTTTATCGATCAAGGATAATTGCTTAAATGAACCAAGCTTTACATTATGTCCAGCAACATCAGCCATAGAATAACCAGTGTCAGAAGTAAATGGAGTAAAGTTTTCAGCATTCATGACTGGAATGTTATTTTCTACTAAGTATTCATCGATTGCTGTATCGATAATACCAGCATTACGTTTATCAGTTGCGGCTCCAGCTAAAGCAAGCACGTCTTTATCAGGCAAGTCACTTAGATCAGTCCAAGCGGCCACGGCAGTTTTGTTTTCCGTAATTGTTCCAGTCTTATCAAGTAAAAGCAAGTTCAAGTTAGCTGCGTCCTGAATTCCAGTTAGGTCAGAAGTCAGGACTCCTTCTTTACTTAAGCGGGTTGCTTCAAATGAGTTGGATAAAGCAAAAGTTGATGGCATTGCTACAGGAATTGAAGCAATAAACATCATTGCCAGGAATGGCAACATATTAATAAAGGTATTGAAATTACCGCCTTTGAAGAAGGAGGCGATAATAATAACTAAGGTTAAAACACCATCTAGTAAGCAAAGGTAGTAGATAATCTTAGTCAAAAGTTGTTGTAAGTGACCAGGAGCAGCGGAATTGTTGATCAAATTAATCGTCTTACCGCTTCTAGAATCTTTACCTGTAGCAGTAACAACAGCTAGGCCATCACCTTCAACAACTGTAGTACCGGCAAAGGCGGTGTCATCAATTGCTTTCTTAACTGGTTTAGATTCACCTGTAATTGAGCTTTCATCACAAGCTAAGTTACCGTCAACAATTTTAACATCTGCTGCGAGTACGTCCCCGCGTTTAAGTGAGATTAAATCGCCTTTAACTAGTTGTTTAGAATCAAGTTTGATCCACTTGCCATCGCGTTCAACTGATACAGTAGGAGTCAACTTGTGTGAAATATTATTTAAAACTCGTCTTGATTGCTTTTTCTTAGATGCACCGTTAAATGCAGCAAATAAAAGCATCAACAACACGAATGATGATTGGACCCATTTGCCCAAGATACATTCTAGAATTAAAGCAGCTTCTAGAATCCAAGCGGATAGGTTCCATAACTTAGACAAGAACTCTTTAAAGAAATTATATTCAGGCTCTGGTACTTCATTTAAGCCATCTTCTTTTAAGCGCTTGTCTGCTTCGGCTTGAGTTAAGCCGTGAAATTTATCAGACATTATTTTCCCTCCAAATCTACCTTAATAAGGTAGCACAGATATTGCTATGAATAAAATACTAAAATACAATATAAGATATTAAATATTTTAATATCACTATCAATTGAAATAAAAAAAGGATAAATAATATGAATCTAAAACAGTTACGTTATTTTCTAGTTGTAGCAGAAGAAAAGCAGATTACAGCAGCTGCTAAGCGCTTGTATATTGCACAGCCACCATTAAGCTATCAATTAAAACAATTAGAGAAAGAGTTGGGCGCGCAATTATTTAAAAGAACGGCACATGGTATTGAGCTAACTGATGTGGGACAAATTTTTCAAAGCTATGCCAATGAAATTATTTCTCTAGCTCAAAATGCTGAAAACCAAGTACATAAGACTATTTCCGGTGAATTGGGAACGATTGCAATTGGAATGGCATCTTCCTCAACGGGCTTGATACCAATGAATTCTTTTAATGAATTACGAAAATATTATCCGGAAATTTCTTTTGATATTTATGAAGATAATACTTATGGCATCCTGGATAAATTAGAAAAAAAGACAATCGATCTAGGCATTGTACGAACGCCTTACAACCAGACAGGTTTAAATACTAAGACTTTAACAACTGAAAAAATGATGGCTATTAGTGTAGACCCAGATTTTCAGCAAAAAAAAGAATTACGCATTAAAGATCTAGCAGATCAGCCATTGATTATTTATCGCCGCTTTGAGGATATTTTTAATCAAACTTTTGCACATCATGGGCTTAAGCCATTTTATGCGGTTAAGTGTGATGATTCACGGACAGCAATTACTTGGGCCAAGAGAAAAATGGGAGTAGCGCTAGTACCAGAATCAATTGCGACAACTTATGCCCAAGAAAATATGATCGCAATTAAACATGCTAATTGGATAACACATTTGCAGCTGGTTTGGCGTAAAGATCATCAAGTTACACCTTTAATGAAAAAAATCATTGATGCAATATGATAATACTGTAACTTTTGCCTAATTGATCCATAATAAATATAAACGGATACAATAATTAATAGAAGGTGGTTGAATGTCGAGTCCGATTCATGTTTATTCAGAAATTGGTAAGTTAAAAACGGTGATGTTACATCGACCGGGAAAAGAACTAGAAAATCTAGCCCCAGATATTTTGCATCGAATGTTAATTGACGATATTCCTTATCTGAAGATTGCCCAAGAAGAACATGATGCTTTTGCGCATGTATTGAGGCAGCAGGGGATCAAAGTATTATATCTTGAGGATTTATTAGCAGAATCTTTAACAGATGAGAAAGTTCGTCGGGCATTCTTAGATCAGTTACTGGATGAATCAAGTATTAAAAAACAGGATCCTTTGCATCAATTATTGCTGAACTATCTCCAAGAATTGCCAACTAAGGAAATGGTAAAAACGGTGATTGCTGGAATTAGAAAAAGTGCGATTCATAATTCTACCCCATCTTTAGCAGATTTGGCTGAGGACCCAGATTACCCTTTTTATCTTGATCCAATGCCAAATGTATATTTTACTCGAGATCAACAGGCTGCAATTGGTTCAGGGATGACCATTAACCGGATGACTTTCAGAGCTAGACGACGTGAATCATTATTTATGGAAACAATTTTGAAAAATCATCCTGATTTCAAGAACGCAACTATTCCAGTTTGGCGTGACCGTTATCATCATGGTCGCCTTGAGGGCGGGGATGAACTAGTTCTAAATAACCATGTGTTAGCTGTAGGTATTTCACAACGCACTTCTGCAACTGCAATTACTGACTTAGCTCATAATTTATTTGGTCATTCAAGTTATGATACGATTTTAGCGATTAAGATTCCGCACAATCATGCTATGATGCACCTTGATACAGTTTTTACAATGATTAATTATGATCAATTTACGGTTCATCCCTTTATTTTAGATAAAGCCGGCAAAATTGATATTTATGTTCTACAGCCCGATGATCACAACGATGTAAAAATTACAGAAAAGAATGATTTGGTGCAGGTTTTGAAAGAAAACTTGCATTTAAGCGAATTGGATTTAATTCCAACTGGCGGTGGTGATCCAATTGCCGCACCACGTGAGCAATGGAATGACGGCTCAAATACCTTGGCAATTGCACCAGGTGAAGTCGTTACTTATGATCGTAATTATGTATCCAATGATTTGCTAAGAAAACATGGCATCATCGTTCATGAGATTCGGTCTAGTGAACTCTCACGTGGTCGTGGCGGTCCTAGATGTATGTCGTGTCCGTTGGTTCGTGAAGATTTATAAGAGGCAAAAAATGAAATATTTACAAAATGTTTTTCAAGGTAGAAGTTTTCTCGATTGTAAAGACTATACTCCAGCTGAAATTTCATATTTAATTGATTTTGCATTACATTTAAAAGAACTTAAAAAAGAGCATATCCCGCATGAATATCTGAAAGGTAAAAATATTGCACTACTTTTTGAAAAAGCATCAACTAGAACGCGATCTGCTTTTGTAGTAGCTTGTAATGATTTAGGCGCTCATCCAGAATATCTAGGCGCAAGCGAGATCCACTTAGGTAAAAAAGAAAGCGTCAAGGATACGGCTAAAGTCCTAGGCTCAATGTATGATGGAATTGAATATCGCGGTTTTGCTCAAGAAGATGTAGAATAGCTGGCTAAATATTCTGGCGTTCCTGTTTGGAAGTGGGTGATGGCCGCGATAATGTTGCCGACAGTCTTTTAGTTTGTGGCTCAATGTTAGGTGTTAATGTACATATTGTTACACCCAAGCCTTTGTTTACACATCCTGATGTACAAAAAATTGCTCAAAATTTTGCCCAAGATTCAGGTTCAAAAAATTTGATCACAGATGATATTGCTCAGGGCGTTAAAGGAGCCAATGTTGTTTATACCGATGTTTGGGTTTCGATGGGTGAAAATGATTGGTCTGAACGAATTAAATTATTAAAGCCATATACGGTCACAATGAAAATGATGCAAATGACTGGTACACCAGATGACCAATTGATCTTTATGCATTGTTTGCCAGCTTTTCATGATCGAACAACTCAGGTGGGAGAAGAAATCTATGAAAAATATGGCTTAAATGAGATGGAAGTAACTGATGAGGTCTTTAATTCAAAGTATGCTTGGCAATTTACAGAAGCTGAAAATCGATTGCATTCAATTAAAGCAGTGATGGCGGCTACTTTAGGAAATTTATTTATTCCGATTGCCTGTGGCGGTGGTGGCATCCCTGTTATTGTGAAAGATGGGCATCTCAGAGGTGTTGCCGGCGTAATTGATAAAGATTTTTCCGCTGCTAAAATGGCAGAAGATATCAACGCTGATGAATTAGTAATTCTAACAACGGTGGATCATGCATTTTTGAATTATGGCAAAGAAAATCAACAAGCAATTGGTAAAATAAAAGTTGAACAGCTCAAACAATACCTAGCAGAAGGTTATTTCGCAGCTGGGAGTATGAAGCCTAAGATAGAAGCTGCAATTGAATTTGTAGAAAAAACAGGTAATTTAGCAATTATCACCTCTTTGAGCAATGCCAACAAACTAGCAGACGGAGTCGGCACAATCGTTTATAATTAACTGGGTGATAAAAATGAATATTTTTAATGAAGGAAAAAAGCAGGATATTGCCCAAGTTTTAGCAGCTAAAGATAGGCGAGTAGCTGTACAACATAAGATTTTTAATAAGTATCCTAATCAAACTCTAGTCGACATTAAGATGAATATCCCAGGACCAATCAAGAATAATCGCTATTTAACTAAAATGTTTATGTTTGGTATCAATGAGCTGGAAAATGCTTGGACTAACCTAGGTTATCATTTTAAATTGGTGACACAGCTTAATGATGATAGTGGCTGTGAAAACTTCTATGTATTATCTTTGTCAATTGAAAAAGTAAAGCGCTCAACAATTGATTTTGAAGATCAGACATCATTGGGACGTCTCTTTGATGCAGACGTGTTGGTAAAAAATAAACAAGCTGCAATTTCACGCAGAGATTTGGGCAGGCAACCACGTAAGTGCTTTTTATGTGATCGCCCTGCTAAAGAATGTGCTCGCAGCCGGAGACATTCAGTGGAACAGATGCAGGCATTTATCTCTCAGCTTTATCAAGAATACGTTGCGTAAAATAAACCGGGATTTTATGATTCCGGTTTATTTTTATGAAAAATCTAGTTAAAAATTAAAAAAATGAACTAAAATAGTAATGAATAAATTTATAGATGTACGTATAGGAATAAGCATGAAATTAAAGAAAAATAAGAATAATTTAAAGCAAATTACGGCATTAATTCAATATGCATTTTTGAAAAATAATGATTTGACTAAAGATGAAAATTTTATGAGTCGTTATGATCATAGTACAGGTTATGGCTATTTTGATAAGGAAAAATTAGCTAGCTATATTATGGTTAATCGATTTAAAAGTGATGTTTTTGGGCATCATTTACCGATGGCTGGAATAGGTTATGTAGCTTCATATCCTGAGTATCGTGGCAAAGGTCATATTTCCCAATTAATGAAAGAAATTTTGCATGACTTACATAGGCAAGATATTCCGTTTGCTAACCTGGCACCATTTTCGGAGAGCTTTTATCGCCAGTACGGGTTTAGCAATAGTATTTATCAAAAAGAATATCGCTTTGATGGAAGCGCATTGCGTAGTTTTAAATTACCACGTTCTGGTCATATAGTGCGTGGCAAGTGGGACAATTTAGCTGTTCAAAATGGTGTGATTCAACTTTATGAACGTCAACTGCATACTGATGATGAACGTAACACGGTTGTACGTGAGGCATGGTGGTGGAATAGACTTGATTCTTATTATCATCACCGCAATGTAGCCGTTTATTTTGACGCGGATGAGCGGCCAATTAGTTACTTGATTTATCGCATTAGAGACAATACTTTTTTAGCTGATGAAATGTACGCAATTACGCCGCAGGGATTACTGAGTATGTTTGGTTTTATGGGTTCGCACGCGGGCAGTGTTAAGCAATTTAAAATGAGCGTACCAGAGAAATCGTTACGAGCTGAACTTTTTCCTGAACAAAACGAACTCCAAGTTGATTTGCGTCCTTATATGATGAGTCGAATTATTGATTTTGAAAAAGTTTTGGCTTGTATGCGGCCAATGCAAGAAGGTGATTTTAATCTGGAAGTCAATAGCGATGAACAGTGTCCTTGGAATATTGGAGTTTGGCAATTAAGTAATCATGGACGTAAGGTAGCGGTAGAACGTAAGGAAGATGCATTGGTTGATTTTTCGGGATCAATTACCGCGTGGACCCAGGTGCTATTAGGTAGACTAACCATGAATGCTGCTGTTAAACTAGGATTAATTACAGATTACCGCATCAAAAAATTAGATTTTGTTAAAGGCGATGTATCATTTTATGATTATTTTTAGTTGTGAGGTTAAAAAATGAGTAAAGAAAAGAAACTCAATTTAATAAAATTATTTGGCATTGTAGTTAGTGGTTTGAATTTGATCTTTCTTGCCTTGATGGCACTTAATAAGCATGAAGATACTAAGGATAAAAGAAGAGTAGCAGAAGAAGGACACGCACCGCTGGATGAAAAATAAAATGACGGAATTAAAGATTGCATATTTTGACCAATTAGGTCGTAAGGAATTAGATCAGGCAGTGCAGCATTTTGTGTTAAAACATCCTAATGTAGATGTAAAACTACTTGTGACTAGTCATGATGGTGCTTTTGCAAAACTGAATGAAGATGAAGCAGACATAGCAATCAATGATTTGCGTGACGAGAATCTTAACTTTGATGAAACAGAATTGACTCAAGCTGGTGTAATGGCAATTTTGCCCAAGGGAATGTATCCTAATGGCATTCAAATGATTGAAAAAGACGAGCTCAATGATATGACTTGTTTTATTGTGGCTAAACCTGAAGAAGAGGTTAGTGAGCTACATTTATTTAAAGATTTGTATCAAATTGGCAGTCAATTCATCGCTTCTAACTCGGTCGAAGAAGCAGTACTGTTGGTCGCCTCTGGGTCTGGCTATTTTATTTTAAATGAGAATACGGCTAGGTTAATTAATACTGCAGATTTGCAGCCACTTTTCTTGCTTGATCATGGTCAGTTAATAAAGCAAAAGATAATGGCTTTTTATAAGTCAAATTCAGCGTTAAGTAGTGAGTTTATAAAGCTATTGCAGCAAGAATATTAATCTGTAAAGTTAAAAATATCTTGTCTAAGTACTATAAGATACTGTAAAATATATTATGAAAGCGGATTCATATATTTTACATTCTGGAGATGATTTTTATGCTAAAAAGAACTTTGTTACCTTTAACATCAATGGTACTTGTTTTAGGATTAACTGGTTTGGCTAGTCAAGTTGAGACTGTTGATGCTTCAACTTATGGTAATGGTGTACAGGTTACTATTCCAAAAAAGATGCAGGGTACTTGGTACTCTTATGATCGTAATGCACATAATGGCACAAAGATCACCTTTACTGAACATACTGTTAATGGCAAACCAATATTTACCCAGGAGGCTTCGACAATTAGTGATTACTTCAATGGTAGAATTGCTAACCAGAAGAACTTTGATAAGGTAACGCAAAACTGGATGTCTGGTAAAACTACCAAAATGAAGAATGATACATTCTATGAGATTGATCCGTGGATTACTTTTGAAAATTGGAGTCTTTATCGAGTGGTACCACAAACCATTAATGGTAAAAAGCATAACGTGCTGGTTTATTCTAGTAGATATGATGGTGGTAACTACTTCAGAAGCAAGAAATTAGCTAAAAAAATGAAGGACTACAAGTTTAAGAAAGTTAATTACACGTTATAGTTTTGTGACATCCCTTAACTAAGGGATGTTTTTTACTAATAGACGCGGTAAAATTCAGTATAATAGTGACAAAATTAATTCTTGGAGGAGAAATTATGAAATTAAAACAAACACCAATTTTGCGTTTATATAAACTAGAAACTAATAAAGAGGATCATGCAAAGTTCGTTAAGGCAGGGCAACATAATATGCTTACTTCTCAAGAAAACGAACCAGGCACATTGTTTATGCAGACAAGTCATAACGAAGAAACTACTAATTTTGTAGTAGAATGCTATCAAGACGAAGCAAGTTATGATACTCATGCTAATTCAAAGCAATTTAAGGATTTTACTGACGTTTCTAAAGATATTTTAACTAGTCGAGTAAAGGTAGAATTGTTTCCGAAATTTATTTCTACAAAGGCAGAAAAACTAGCAGTTACCGGATCAAATGATTATGTTATTTATCTAACTGAAATTGGTGTTTCTTTAGGTAAGGGCGATGAGTTTGCTCATGCTGTAATGAAAGAAATGAAAACGGCAGTCGAAGAAGAAAAAGATATTTTGGCAATGATTGCAGGAACTGTTGCCGATCAGCCAAATGAATGGTTAGCTATTGAAGTTTATCGTAATAATGAAGCTTACAAGCAGCACTTGGAAACTAAGAACTTCAAAGAGTATTTGAATAATACAAAATATTGTGTTGAAAGTAAGAGTTTACGTAAGTTGCAACCAGATGTAATTGTTGACCAAGGTGCAATTTTCTACCAACCATAAAGAATAAGACGAAAAGAAGACCAGGCTATGTGGAGTACATAACCTGGTCTTTCTAGTTAGAGGGGAAAAAGATTTATTAATATATATTATTCTGGTTTTTAGTGGCGATGTTTTACCTTTGCTACTGCTGGTTTATTAATTAATACTGAGCTGATGGCCATTAAACCAAGCGTTAAAAATGATCCACCAATTAAGAGTAGTTTAATCCTGTCTCTTATACACATCTCCGAGCCCACGAGACTCGACGTCATCTCG
>ERZ1090868.31-NODE-31-length-73284-cov-7.027489_pt1 | contig 73284 bp, 67 predicted proteins | sample MGYA00478475_ERZ1090868 | MGnify/ENA primary metagenome ERZ1090868 (study PRJEB33644, sample SAMEA5815747) | chicken gut metagenome | biome: Chicken; feature: Gastrointestinal Tract; material: Caecum | place: Ireland | collected 2019-01-01 | study: A study of the...
ATTATACTCACATTATTACTATTTGTAAAGTGGTTATGTGGGAAAAACTCAAAAAACAGGCAAAAAAATCCCCTGAAAGAGGCAATCAGGGGATTTAAAGGTTTACGAACTGACAGTACCGGAAAATACTCTGCGGAATTGCCGAAGCACAATATTTGCCACTATCCACAGCAGCAGCACCTCAAAGGGTAGTAGGCAGAGGTTTTTGAACAGCTTGCCGGGAAGCAGCAGCCAGAACCCCTTTTGATAGACGATGACGCTCCACAGGCTGTTGAGTACGATATTGCACACCAGGTTGACCGAGAGTTTTGCCCCGATGCAGCGCAGGACCGATGGGCGGCCTTTGTACAGCCACAGCCCATAGAGCAGCCCACCTACGACGGCGGTGATGGTGTAGCCGGGGAAATAGCCGGCGGTGTTGTTCGGGCTGAGCAGGAAACCGAGCAGATCGGTGCAAAAGCCGGTCATCATGCCCACTACCGGGCCGTACAGCATGCCGGCCGAGGCATTGCACACAAAGCCGACGGACACGCGCAGCTCGGGCGTGATATAGATGCGCAGGCCCAAAAGGTCCATTGCGAGGTTGAGCGCGATGAGCATGGCCGTGACGACCAGCGCGCGGGGGGATTTGAGCTCATCCAGGGAGCGGCGGAAAATATTGCTCTTTTTTTCCATAAAAAGACACCTCCAGAAAAATTCGAGTGCACGCATTTTCAAGAGGTGTGACCGCTCTGAAATTGTGTGCAGCGGGATGCGGCCGCTGCACCGCAGGAAGGAACCCTTCCTTTCGTCCGCCGGACAACTCCCCGTTCCGGTGACACTTCACGCGCAGCAGTCTACTCTGCTAATAGCTTTATTGTAAGCCTTTTTTGTCGGATGTCAAGAGGTGTTCGCCGATTTTTCACGGTTTATCTGCGCGTGTAAGTCAGCTCGGTCATGCTGCCCGCAGACACTGCGGACAGAAGCCGCAGCGGGAGGCACGGCCCATCGCTGGGAAATAGGCGTATGCCCTGCCCGAGCAGGATGGGGATGACTGTGATGCGGTATTGGTCGATACAGTCGGCCCGGATGCAGTCCTGCGCGAGCGCAGCGCCGCCGCACACCCAGATATCTTTGCCGGCCTAGGCACGTTTGCCGGCCTGGACGCGCAGGCCGGTAAGCAGGCGGGGGCATCCTCGTGCACAAACTGGACGCCGGGCTGGCGGTCGGCGATGAAGCCATCCAGGCTCATAGCGATATAGAGGATGGTCTTGCGCAAGTTCGGATACCTCCTTTACGTCTCAGGTTTGGGGTACGTCATAGTAGCCAAGGCGGGTGTTGACCTGCACGGTTTCCGCCGCTGCGTCGTACCACACGCCGCAGTCAAACATGGCGGCCAGATCGCGCAGCTTGAAATAATAGCTGTCGCCCAGCGCAAAGGGCAGCGTATCCATAGCGCGGCCGTTATAGAAGAGCGAGACCGTACTGTCGTAGCGCGGCTGTGCGGCGGGCTGGGGCAGCGTCAGGTCGAAAGGACGGTACAGCCCGCCGCGGATGATGGTCAGGCTGCACGCCGCAGCGTCCCAGCGCACGCCGAAATGCTTGCGCGTGTGCTGCATGGCGGCGGCCAAGTCGCGCAGGCGCACATAGAAGGAGCCGTCCAACAGATAGGGCGCGGAAATGGCGTAGGTCCCGTCGACCAAAACCGGGATGCCGGCTGGCTCCGCCGGGGCGGGCCAGCTGCTGAGGTCCTGCGCGGCCAGCAGCACATCGTCTTCCCAGAAGGATTGCGGACAGGCGGGGACCGCTGTGCGCTCCCAATCGGCGCCGGCGGCGTGCATATCGCGGTCGCCGATGAGCAGGCAGCCCTGCAGCGCCCAGGTACCGCTCTGGGCATAGCGATATAGGTCGCAGTGGTACCAGGCGCCGTCGACTTGGACGAGATTCCAGGTATAGGACGCCCCATGGCGGGTGCCGGTGACCGTGCGGCAGGGCAGGCCCAGTTCGGCGCACCGCGCACCGAACTGGGCGGAGAACGCGGCGCTGTCCTGCTCCTGCGGGTCACAGGCGGCGATCGTCTGGTCGGCAGCGGTGGCTGCGCGCTGGAGGTCGGGCATCTGCATGGCCTGGGCGGACGCCTGCGGCAGGCCTGTCAGCGCCGCAGGTATGGCGGCGCTGAGCGCAAGACAGATCCATAGGGCGATCGGGCGGACAGACATTGCGGTTTGCTCCTTCCGGGTGGATTTCCTTTATTATATCATAGGGCCGGGGCAGCGCATACTGCTGCGGGCAAAAAAAGCGGCACGTGGGACACGTGCCGCAGAGCTTATAAGCCGAAATATGCTGTGATGGCGCGCACCACGCCGTTCTGGTCGTTGGAAGGGGCGATGCGGTCGGCAATCCGTTTGAGATCGGGATGCCCGTTCTCCATGGCATAGGCCAGGCCGGCCTCGGACAAGAGCTCAAAGTCGTTGAGGTAATCGCCAAAGGCCATGGTGTCGGTGAGCGGGATGTGCAGCGCGCCCGCCAGGCGGTGCAGGGCCGTCCCCTTGTTGGTTGCAGGGTTCATCAGATCGACCCAGTCCGCGCCGGACAGCACGACCGCAAAGCGGCCGGCATACGCCTGGAGCACCGGCCAGCAGCCGGACTCGGCGCGGCCCTTCTGGAAGACCGCGAGCTTGAACGCAGGGATGCGCGCGAGCACGGTCAGCAGATCGGGGACGACGTCCAGTTTTTCGTAGTACATGCGGGCGTTCTGGACAAAGACCGGGTCGTCCGCGGCCTCGATGAACGCACCCTCGTGCGTGCACAGCACGGCGCCCACGCCGGGCAGCGTGCGCACGGTGCGGATCGGCCCAAAGAAATACGCCGCGGGAAGCTGGTCGGCGAACAGGCAGCGCGGCCCGTCGTAGACCGCCGCGCCGTTTTCAGCGATCAGCAGCATCTCGCCGGCGAGCGGGGCGAAGAGCGCGCGCAGGTTGTCCACCTGCCGGCCGCTTGCGGCGGCAAAGCGCACGCCGCGCGCACCGAGCGTGCGGATGAGCGGGAACAGGTCGGGCGACAGCCGCTTGTTGCTGTCGAGCAGGGTGCCGTCCAGGTCGGCGGCGATCAACTGTATCATGGGGTCTGCTCCTTTGTGGGGGGTGCGGCGCGATCGGCCTCGGCCAGCAGCACCTCAAGCCGCGCGATGAGCTCGTTGGAGACCACGTGCTCGATGCGGCAGGCGTCGTGCTCGGCAACTGCGGGCGACACGCCCAGCACATCCCGCAGGTAATGGCACAGCAGGTCATGCCGGTGGCGGATCTCCTTGGCGCGCGCAAGACCGGCCTCGGTCAGGACCACATCGCTGTAGTAGGCCGGCTCGACCAGGCCCATGTCGCGCAGCACGCTGAGCGCTTTGGATACCGAGGCGCGGGACACGCCCACGCGCCTCGCGATCTCCACCGACCGCACAACGCCCAGCTCGCGCTGGATATCCAGGATTACTTCCAAATAGTTTTCGCCAGATTCGTGAATCTGCCGCATACTCCACCTCCAAAGATTAGAACAGAAGCATACCGATATGGTACACCACAAAGGCCGTCAGCCAGGCCAGGCAGGTCTGGAACGCCGCCGCGCCCAGCGCCCAGCGCCAGCCGCCCATCTCGCGCTTGATCGTGGCAAACGCAGACATACAGGGCATGTAGAGCAAAATAAAGATCAGGAACGCATACGCCGCGACCGGGGAGAAGACGCCTGTCAGGATGGTGGCCAGGTCGGCGCTTGCCGACACGCCGTACAGCACGCTCATGGTCGAGACGACGGCCTCCTTGGCAACAAGGCCGGTCAAGAGCGAGACCGAAGCCTGCCACTCGCCAAAGCCCAGCGGTGCAAAGATGGGGGCGATGAAACGGCCGAACACACCTAGGATCGAAGACTCGGGGGAGGCAGCGACGGCGAAGGTGGGCGTAAAGTTTTGCAGCACCCAGATGACGATGGACATGAGGAAGATGACCGTGCCGGCCTTGGTGATAAAGTCCTTGGCCTTGTCCCACATGCCGCGCACTGTGCCCTTGAAGGTGGGCAGCCGGTAAGGTGGCAGCTCCAGCACGAAGCCCGACGAGACATCGCGGAAGACGGTTTTCTTGAGCAGGAAGCCGGCAAAAATGGACATCAGGATGCCGAATACGTACAGGCTGATGATGACAAGGCCGGCATTCCTGCCAAAGATTGCGCCAGCCACCAGCGCATAGACCGGCAGCTTGGCGCCGCAGGACATAAACGGCGTGAGCATGATGGTCATGCGGCGGTCCTTCTCGTTTTCCATCGTGCGCGCGGCCATGACGGCCGGCGTCGTGCAGCCAAAGCCCATCAGCATGGGCACAAAAGACTTGCCCGATAGGCCGATGCGCCGCAGCAGCGTATCCATGATGAACGCGATGCGCGCAAGATAGCCGGTGTCCTCCAGCATGGATAGGAAGAAGAACAGGATGACGATCTGGGGCAGGAAGGAGACGACGCCGCCCACGCCGCCGATGATGCCGTCACAGGTCAGGCCAATGACCCAGTCGGACGCGCCCAGGGCGAGCAGCGTGTTTTCCAGCCAGGGCGCGAGCATGCCTTGGATAAGGGTCTCCAGCAGGCCCTTGAGGCCCTCGCCGATCGGGCCGAAGGTCGTCCAGAACATGAGCGCCATGATCGCGATGAAGATGGGGACGGCCAGCCACTTGTTGATGACGACCCGATCGATGCGGTCGGTCGGGGTCAACCTGGGATGGTCGGGCTTGTGCACGCTGTTGCGCACGATGTCCTCGATATAGTCGTAGACTGCGTCGGCGAACATCATCTCATGGTCATGTCCGATCTCGTGCGCCGAGAGCGCGTCGGCCAGGTCGTCCATCTCCTTGCGCTGTTCGGGCGTGAGCTGGACGTGGGAGACGATCTGCGGGTCGTCCTCGAGCAGCTTGGCTGCGTAGAATGGCCGGCTGCATGCGCGGATATCGGTCGCCTCCAGGATCTCGGCGCCGCGCCGGATGGCTGCACCCACGCCGTGCAGATAGGATGGCTGATGGGTAGGCGGCTGCATCTCGCCCGTGACCGCCTGGAGCAGCGCGTCCATGCCTAGGCCGCGCCGCGCCGAGATGGGGAACACCGGCACGCCCAGGCGCTCGCTGAGCCGCGCGCAGTCGATATGGATGTCCTGGGCCTCCACGTCGTCGATAAAGTTGAGCGCCACGACCATAGGCAGCCCGAGGCCGATGAGCTGCATGGTTAAGTACAGGTTGCGCTCGAGGTTGGTGGCGTCCACAATATTGAGGATACCGTCCAGGTCGTCGGACAGCACAAACTCGCGCGCGATGATCTCTTCCTGGGTATAGGGCGAGAGCGAATAGATGCCAGGCAGGTCGACCACGTCGGTGCGCTTGCCCTGATAGTTGATGTGACCGGTTTTTCGATCGACTGTGACACCGGGCCAGTTGCCAACGTGTTGGTTGGAGCCGGTCAGACGGTTGAACAGCGTGGTCTTGCCGCTGTTGGGGTTGCCGATGATTGCGAGTGTATGCATGTCGTTCAACCCTCCAGACAGATCTTTGCGGCCTCATCCCGCCGCAGGGACAAGCTGTATCCGCGCAGGCGCACTGCAATAGGGTCGCCAAACGGGGCGATGCGGTCGACTGTGATGCGCACGCCCTTGGTGATGCCCATATCGAGGAAGTGCCGCTTGACTGCGCCCTCGGCGGTGAGGCTTTCCACCACGCCGGACTGTCCGGGCTTTAGGCCCGCAAGCGTTCTCTTCATGTTTTCTCGATCCCTCCATTTGTTGCCATAGGTTAACTTCTCAATGTCTATTGTAAGCGACTACTAACCGTTCTGTCAATGTAAAAAGCAACAAAAGTCTGTCGATTCCTGCGGTTGCTTCTGGCAGCCGGCTGTGATACGATGGAGCATAGAAAAACGCCGCCGCGGCGGAAGGAGGAGACAGGTATGGTCCCGGTGGACCTGATCACAGGTTTTTTAGGCGCAGGGAAGACCACTTTCCTGCAAAAATATACCGATTATCTGGCGCGGCAGGGCATACGCTTTGCGGTCGTCGAGAATGAATTCGGCGCGGCGGGCGTGGATACGGCCGCCTTGCAGGCGGGTGGGCAGCCGCACGCGGTCTACGAGCTGACCGGCGGCTGTATCTGCTGCACGCTCAAGCAGAGTTTTCATGAGATGCTGTCCGGCCTGGCCGGGCGGTATGCGCGCATCTTGGTCGAGCCGTCCGGCCTGTTCAACTTAGACGATTTCAACGAGGTGATGTACGTCTTGGAACATGACGGGATCTGCTGTCCCGGCCTGTGCTTGACCGTGGTCGATCCGCACACGCTGCCCGGGCTGGACGCGGACGCGCGGCGCACGCTGTACGGAGAGCTGTGCACGACGGGCGCCGTGTTGTGGAGCAAGCTGGATGTGCCGCCCAAGGCCGACCTCCAGGCGGCGGCGCAGGCCGTGCGCGCGATTGCCGGCGACCCGGAGCTTCCCATCTGGCCGGTGCCGTCGCACGCGCTGACCGATGCGGACTTTGCGGCGCTCATGCAGGTGCGCCCGGCCAGCCGCGTGCACGACCGCCTAGTCATAAACCACAGGATGCTGTTCGACAGCGTGATGCTGCGCCCGCGCGGGCGATACACCGAGGCGGGCCTGCGGGCTGCGTTCGGCCGGATCACAAGTGACCCTGCCTGCGGCGAGATCTTGCGGGCCAAGGGCTTTTTGTCCGGGCCGGATGGCATGTTCTGGCAGGTCAACTACACCCTGGGCGCGCTCGGACTCGCGCCGTCGCCGGCTGCGCGCCCCATGCTCAACTGGATCGGGCACGGCCTGGACCGGGCGCGCATCAAGGCGTATTTGGAGGATGCGGTTGAAGCCCCGGATAAAATATGATATGATAGCAGAAATTTGAACCAGATTGGGAAAGGAACCGAATATATGGCAGATGCACTGGCTTATCTCCGCCAAAGGCAGGAAAATGGCGGATTCAATGAACTTTTAGGGCTGCGCGTCCAGCATATCCGGCCCGGATATGCCGAAATCGTGCTGCCCGCCAACGAGAACAACTTAAACCCGCTCGGGAACGCCCACGGCGGCGCGATCTATGCGCTGTGCGACGTGGCGGCGGGCACGGCGGCGGCCTCCTATGGCCGGGTGGGCGTGACGCTGAACGCCTCTATCAACTATATGCGCCCGGGCAAGCAGGGGCAGGCCCTGACCGCCCGCACGCGCGAGCTGAAGAATGGCCGCACGACCGCGGTCTATGAGGTTGAGGTCACGAGCGAGGACGGCACCGCGGTCGCAAACGCCGTCTTTACCATGTACTATATCGGCGACAGCGCCGCGGTCTTCCGATGACGGGCGCGGTCGTCCAGCCGCTGCTCGCCTGGTACGATGCCGGGCACCGCGACCTGCCTTGGCGGCGCACCCGTGACCCGTACCGCATCTGGCTGTCCGAGATCATGCTCCAGCAGACGCGGGTGGAGGCGGTCATCCCGTATTATGAGCGGTTTTTGGCGGCCTGCCCGGATGTGCGCGCGCTGGCCGAGGCGTCGGAGGAGGTCTATCTCAAGCTGTGGGAGGGGCTGGGCTATTACAGCCGGGTGCGCAACCTGCACCGCGCCGCGCAGATCGTGTGCGAGGCCTACGGCGGGCAGATGCCGGCCGACTATGCGGCGCTGCGCGCCCTGCCCGGCATCGGCGACTACACGGCGGGTGCGGTCGCGTCCATCGCCTTCGGCATCCCGGAACCGGCCGTGGACGGCAACGTCCTGCGCGTCATCGCGCGCCTGACCGGCGACGAGCGGCCGATCGACGACGCCAAGGTCAAGCGGGACATGCGGGCGCAGGCGGCCGCGGTCATCCCGGCCGACCGTCCCGGGGCGTTTAACCAGGCCATGATGGAGCTTGGCGCGGTCGTGTGCATCCCAAACGGCGCGCCGCGCTGCGGCGACTGCCCGCTCATGCATCTGTGCCGCGCCTTTCACGAGCAGACAGCCGGGCATATCCCGGTGCGCGCGCCCAAGAAGGCGCGCCGGGTGGAGCAGCGCACCGTGCTGCTTCCGCGCTGCGGCGGCCTGGTCGGCATCCGAAAGCGCCCAGATACCGGGCTGCTCGCCCGCATGTGGGAGCTGCCCGCATACGAGCAGGCGCTCACGCCGGCGGCGCTGCGCGAAAAGCTGGCCGCAGCCGGCTGGCAGGTCGAGCGGCTGCTCTCCCTGCGCCCGGCCAAGCATATCTTCACCCATGTCGAATGGCACATGACAGGGTACTACGTGGAGCTTGCCAGCCCAGCCGGCCGACTGACCTGGGTCACGCCGTCAGCACTGCGCGGCGATTACGCCCTGCCTTCGGCCTTCCGTGCATTTTTGCAGGTCATTGAGGAGGAAACGTGATGGAATATACCCATGTCACACACAATTTCCCGCCGCTCTTTGCGCCCGATTCGCGCGCGCTCATCCTGGGTTCCATCCCGAGCCCAAAATCGCGTGAGCAGGCTTTTTTCTATGGCCACCCGCAAAACCGCTTCTGGCCGGTCCTGGCGGCCGTATTTGGCGAACCGGCGCCGCAGACCATCGAGGACAAGCGCAGCCTGGCGCTCCGGCACCGCATCGCCATGTGGGACACCCTGGCCGCCTGCGATATCCGCGGCGCGAGCGACACCTCCATCCGCAACCCTGTGGCGAACGATTTGCCCTGGCTTATCGCCCAGACCCAGGTGCGCGCGGTCTTTTGCACCGGCACGACCTCGTATAAGTACTACAAAAAACTGTGCCAGCCGCAGACCGGTATCGAGGCTGTCTGCCTGCCCTCGACCAGCCCGGCAAACGCCGCCTGGTCCAAGGAACGCCTCATCCAGGCCTACAGCGTCATTGCGCAGGCCGTGGCGGATTGATAGGTCACCCGGGAAAATCACCAAAAAAGCGACAAGAAAAAACAAAGCCAGCCAATTTTTGGCTGGTTTTGTGTATTTTTGGAAAAATGGTCTGACAAATAGAACAAAAAGAGCCAGACGAAACCTCATATTTTTTCTTCTGCTGACGGTGGCGAAAACTGGAAAGCAGAGCTATAATTAAAGTATCCGGTATCCATACGATTTCAGAAATACGCCGGCATCATTATGAACACTGCATTCCAATCGAGACCCCAGCGAGGCAGCGGAAAGATATATCCAAGTTTCGGATGTTTAAGAGGAGTTCGTTTATGAATCTGTATATGCGCAACCATGCGATCAACCACCTGCTCGATGTGGACAGTTACGGTTGTATCTTTATGTATGCCACCCACTGTGACCTGACCACGGCGCCGCGTCACATCATCCGCATGAGTGAGCCCGTGCGGCCGGAGGAACTGCGCGAGGCGCTCAAGATCGCCTTGCTGCGTTTCCCGCAGATGGGCCTGGGCCTGGTGCGCGGCGAGAAGCAGTACCGTTACCGCCTGCTCGACAAGCCGCCCGTCGTGCTCCCATTTGAGGATATCTCGCCCTATTATATCGGCTCGGACGACACCAATGGCTATCTGTTTACTTGCGGTTACAAGGGGAACACGATCTATCTGGAATATCAGCATTGTACCTCGGACGGGCGCGGGTGGAATGAGTTTATCAAGTGCGTGCTCTATTATTACCTGAAGCTGTGCGGCAAGCCGGTCGAGAACGACGGTTCCATCCGCACGCTGGAGACCGACTACCAGCAGGAGGAAAATGAGGACGGCTTCATCAAGCTGCGTAAGGCGCGCCAGTCGGCCGACAATCACTATCCCGATGTGCCAGCCCTCCATCTGCCCGAGTTTGACGGCATGGAGGACAGCAATGAGTGGACGGCCGAGATCACCATTCCGTTCCCGCGCCTACATAAGTTTGTCAAGGCCAATGAGATTTCGCCCCTGACCCTGCTCATGGCAGCCATCTGCCACGCGGTCTACCGTACTTACTATGTGGGTACCGACCGCAAGGACGCGATCGTGGCCGAGGTGCCAATGGATCTGCGCACCTATATCAAATCTCCTACCGTACGCTTCTTTGTCGCGCTGCTCGACCTGCCCTTCCATTATGAATATTTCAGCCTGCCCATCGTCGAGGCGGCACAAAAGATGAGCGAATACTTTGACACCCAGCGTGCTCTGCCGCACGCTGCCTTCTGGGCGCTCAAGAATGCGGCGCGCGTGCAGAACGGACACCAGGCAGATATGCCGATTGACGAGAAAGAGCGGATGATGCGTGAGCAGGCGCGGGCCTACATCCGCCGGGACAGCTTCATCCTCACGAACATCGGCCCATTTCGTGTGCCGGTCAGCATGGAGCCTTATATCGAGGATTATGGCGCCATCCTGCCCTGCGCCCATCAGCCCTTCGGCGTGCTGGTCAGCTCTTACCGCGACACCCTGAAGATTTCGCTGTCCCAGCGCGATGCACGCCCGGATATGATGAACCATCTGGTCGATGTGCTGGGCGAGCTCGGATTCCCGGCGCGCACCAAGCGCTATGAGTTCCACGTCACGCGCTATGACGGCAAGCACTTGGCCAAGTAAAAAAGCCCTGCATCCAGCCGGATGCAGGGCTTTTCTGTTTGGATCGGGCGGCTTACAGGCTGTAGGCCTTGGCGGCTGTCATGCCGTCATACCAGGTGACCTGGAAGGGATAGCTGTTCATCATGCAGTCCACCCCAAGCTCGATGAGGTTGTTGCTGAACATGGTCGCAAGGTCCAGGTCGTGGTCGCGCTGGGCGATGGAGATCTTCATCTTGCCGTTGTAGGAGGAGACCAGCATGGCGCACGGCTGGCAGGCGCAGGGCAGGACCGCACCGTAGTCAATGACATAGGGCTTCATCGAATCGGGCAGATGGAACTCGCCCACGTTCGTGATGAGGAAGCTGTCCTCCAGCACGAAGTTTTTGGCCACATTCGCGGCCTCGACCACCTTCTTCTCGAGCGGCATATCGCGCTCATGTAGTTCGCGGCAGACGTCGCTTGCGCGTTTTGCGCGGTAGAGCAGGCGCTCGGGCTCCATCTGCTCTTTGAGGAACGCCTTGGTGCGGCGGCATACCTCGTCCACAGGCAGCGCATCATAGGACGCCTCGTACGGCAGATCCAGGAAGCAGATGAAATAGCGGGTGGTTACGCTGGGAATGTAGGGACGCAGGTCCACGGGGATCTCGGAGATAACCGGCGCGTCCGAGTCCTTACCGTACTTCTGGCGGAATGCGCGGCTGAACAGCGGCGCGATGACACAGAGCGGGCTGGAACCCATGGCCTTTGCGGCCTTGTGGAGCTGCTCGAACGGGAAAGTCACTTCGGTGATGATCTCGGGCTGGTCGCCGAGATCGGTCAGCGCGTCGGCGTGCAGGGCGGCCGGCTTCTGATAGATGCCCTCGCTCGAGTAGTTATCTTTCAGATGACTGTAGCCGTCCTCGCTCTCGGCGATGGTATAGACCGAGTCCAGGCCGCGCACAGAGCCGTCATTTTCGACCGGCTTGCCGCATAGCTTTAAGTAGTTGAACAGTACGCAGCGGATGAACTCCTCAAAGCCCCGGCCGTCCGAGGTACTGTGCTGGTATTCCATGTAGATCTTGTCGCCCTGGTAGCCGACCAGGAACAGATAGCCGTGCGTATCCTCCGAGCCGATGGTATAGCGCTTCCACAGGCCGTCAAAGGGCAGGACGACCGGATCCTCCACATTCAGGCGGTAGCGCAGCTGGGTGTCGGTAGCCTCAATGCCGAGCATCATGTGCGGGAAACGCAGCAGGGAAACTTTGACCGCCTCGAGCAGGACATCGGGCCGGACGGGCTCGGACAACTGGATGGTGTGACGCGGGACACACGCACAGTCGTTTGGGGTACAATATAGAAAGATCTTGCCATAGCTGTCTGTGCGCAGATAGGGATGGCTGAGTACATCTTTGAGTTCCATCGTGATTTCCTCCTTGCAGGATACGGCAGGGCTGCCGCGTGTTCTCTCGAATCGTCTTGGTTCCGGCAATCTGTTCCGGCGGCAAATAGTTTTATTTGCTAATTTAATTATAGCGCACCGTGGTCGGATGTCAATTGCTGGAAATTGCTTTTCCCAGAGAAAAGGGCAGGAGGGACAAAGTTTCGGGAAAAGAAGCAGGCCGTCCGCGGGGCGGACGGCCTGAGGCCGGATTAGGGCAAAAGATCGTTCAAAATAAAGCTGCACAGGCGCTCGGTAGCGTCCGGATGGGCGATGGCGTGCATGGTCTCACGCACCGTGCGCAGGCGCTGGGGGTTTTTGAACAGGTGGTAGACCGCCTCATCGACCGGGAAGGTCTTGGTGACCAGGCAGGCCATGCCGTTGTTTACCAGGAACTCGACGTTGCGTTCCTCGTGGCCCGGGATGGGGTTGACGAGGATCATGGGCAAGTTTTTGGCGAGGGCCTCGGACACGGTCAGGCCGCCTGGCTTTGTGATGATGCAGTCGGCCGCGCTCATCATCTCCTCGACGTTGGTGACAAAGCCGTAGGGATGCAGCGTGCAGGGGCTGTCCGGCATCTCAGCCATGTGCAGCATCTCGGCGTACTGCTTTTTGTTGTTGCCGCAGACGACGAGGAGCTGGAAGGGGATGCCGCACAGGCCGAGCTGCAGGATGAGCTTGCGGTTGTCCGAATAGCCCATGCTGCCGCCCATCATCAGGATGGTCGGCCGGTCGGGGTCGAGTCCCAGCCGCGCGCGCGCATCCGCTTGCGGGATGGGCACGTTAAACTTGGGGTGGATCGGGATGCCGAAGGGCAGGATGCGGCTGGCCGCGATGCCCTTTTTGAGGGCACGGTGGGTCAGAAGTTCGCTGGCGGTGACGATATATTCCACGCGCGGCACCTCCTCCCAGTAGGGATGCAGGGTGTAATCGGTGATGATACCGACGGTGGGCGCATCCAAAAGTTTGCGCTTTTTGAGGTCATCGACGAGCTGTGCCGCGAAGACATGGGTGCAGACGATGGCATCGGGGGAAAAATCGTTGACTACCCGGGCAAACTTGGTCGCGCCTAGGGCATTGACGATGTTGATGATGGACAGATGGGTGGAGAAATAGCCGCTGCCGCGGTTCTCGGCCAGCAGATAGACCAGGCGGTACAGCTCCTGCGTGTGCTTGGAGGTGAACAGATAGCCCTTGTCGATGGTCTCCTTGACGATCTTGCTGATATATTCATAGACGTCCACGGTCTCGACCGTCGCGCCCTTGGTCCGCAGCATGTCGGCCACGGCCTTTGCTGTCGCATGGTGGCCGAACCCAGCGGTCACCGATAAAATCATAACGCGCATTGCAGTTCTACTCCTTCAAAAATTCAAAGCAAGTATATTTTATCGCATTCGGGAGCAGGTTGCAAGCAACAAGCGGATTACACAGCGTGCGGTGTGGTCAGGCGACGGTATTCCGCCAGTACTTGGCGCTCAAGCTGCTGCCGCACGAGCGGGCCAACCGGGTGCACGATGTCGTGATAGCGGCCATCCTGCGCACGCCGCGCGGGCATGGCCAGGAACAGATGGTCGTCCCCGGCGATGACTTTGATGTCGTGTACGGCGAACACACCGTCGAACGTGACCGACACCAGGGCGCGCAGCCGGCCCTGGGCGGGAAAGCGGCGGAATTTGATCTCGGTAATCTCCATAAAAGATGTCTCCTTTGCGTGTTTGAGTTTGGTGGCCTGTGTGATGTTCCTGCTTGATATTCTGCCTGCTTTCTCATATAATAATACATGGACACAATCTAGATTTATCATATATTGGAGGCTATCCGCATGGAATTGTCCATCAAGCCCTTTATTCAGAATAAAAAGAGAATCCACCTTGTCGGAATCGGCGGCGTATCCATGAATTCGCTCGGCGAACTGCTTTTGAGCATGGGCGTGCCGGTCTCGGGCTCCGACCGCGCGCACTCGGCCGTCACAGAGCGCCTCGAGCGCCTGGGCGCCGTGATCCATTATGGACATGCCGCGGAGAACGTAGACGGCGCGGCGCTGCTCATCCGCACGGCCGCCGTGCACGACGACAATCCCGAGATCGTCCGCGCGCACGAGCTGGGAATCCCAGTCATGGAGCGCGCGCAGGCCTGGGGCTGCCTGATGGCCGACTACAAGGACGTCATCTGCCTGTCAGGCACGCACGGCAAGACGACCACCACCTCGATGATGACACTCATCGCCATGCAGGCTGCGCTGGACCCGACTGTCATGGTCGGCAGCAATTTGCCCGCCATCGGCGGAACCCTGCGCATCGGCAGCCATGGCTGCTTTGTGGCCGAGTCGTGTGAGTACTGCAACTCCTTCCTGTCCTTTGCGCCCACCATCGCGGTCGTACTCAACGTAGAGGCTGACCACCTGGACTTCTTTAAGGATCTTGACGACATCATCCACTCGTTCCATGCGTTCTGCCTGCTCACGCCCAAGGACGGCCTGGTTGTGGTCAACGCGGACGACCCGCACGCCATGCAGGCGGTGCAGGGGGTGGACCGCAAGATCATGACCTTCGGCGAGGCCGAGACAGCCAACGTGCGCCCGGCGCATGTCACGGTTGAGCGCGGCTATTATGCGTTTGACGTCATGGTGGACGGGAGGTATTATACCCATGTGCGCCTGTCAGTGCCCGGCCGCCACAATATGATGAATGCGCTGGCCTGCTGCGCTGCATCTTGGTTCCTGCATGTGCCGGGCGAGCAGGTGGCCGCCGGACTGGACCAGTTCAAGGGCTCCTCGCGCCGCTTTGAGCTGACCGGCAAGACGCCGGCGGGCGCGACGGTCGTGGACGATTACGCCCACCATCCCTCAGAGATGCGCGCAACGCTGCATACGGCCCGGCAGATGGGTTTCCGGCGTATTTTCTGCGCCTTCCAGCCCCATACCTATACGCGCACCAAGGCGCTCTTTGACGAGTTTGTTAAGGCGCTTGCACTGTGCGACCAGGCGGTCCTGGCGCCCATCTATGCTGCGCGGGAGCAGAACACCATCGGCATTTCGTCCGACGATCTGGCGCGCGCGATCCCCGGGGCGGTCAGCCTGGGCTCCTTCGAGGAGATCGCCGATTACCTGCGGCGGGAAGCCGGGGAGGGCGACCTCATCCTGACGATGGGCGCGGGCGACATCTATAAGGTGGGGAAAATGCTGGTCTAAGCCAAAAATCCGTGTTTTTTGTGGCTTCGCAGGCGTTGGCGGTATTTGCCCGCGCCTGCGAAAAAATTTTATGATTCGGTTGACATTTTGCATAACGTGTGCCATAATAGGCATAGAAAACTTATACAACTTTCACATAGGATGGAGGGGTTTTTATGGCAAGCAATCTCATTATCACCATCGGCAGACAGTACGGTTCGGGCGGCCGCGAAATCGGGCGCAAGCTCGCGTTACGTCTGGGTATCCCCTTCTACGACCGGGACCTGATCTCCCGTGCGGCAAAGAAGAGCGGCTTTAGCGAGGAACTGTTTGAACAGCTCGACAAGCGCGCTACCAACAGCCTGCTCTATTCGCTGACCATGTTTGGATCGACCGGCCTCAACGGCATGTCGCTGACCGACCAGCTCTTCCTGGCACAGGCCAACATCATCCGTGAGATTGCAGACAGCGGCCCGGCCGTGCTGGTTGGCCGTTGCTCGGATCATGTCCTGCGTGAGTATGACAACCGCTTTGATTTCTTCATCACCGGCTCGATCGATGCCCGCCTGCAGCGCATCCAGACCCATGACGACTATGAGCTGTCCGGCAAGTCCCCGCGCGCGGCGCTGGAGAAAATGGATAAGCAGCGCTCGACCTATTATAACTACTATACAGGCAAGGTATGGGGCAAGAGCGACCACTATGACCTGTGCATCAACGCAGGCCGCCTGGGCGTGGACAACTCGATCGAGGTAATCCTGGCCTACGTCAATGCCCTGAAGAAATAGTTTTTGCGAAAAAGGGAAGAAAAGAAGAGAAGGGGAGCCGGCGCGGCAAGGGTTTGCTGCGCCGGCTTTTCAGTTGTCCAGTAGCCTTTAGAAATGCCGGGATATGGAAAAAGCGCCCGTTGGGCGCTTTTTGGATGGTACAGGCTATCCGGTCGATGGCGATAGGCGAGGCTTGGATGCCGCGGATAGGGCACATCCATCCTGCAGGAGTTACTCTCGCGGGAGCAGGAACCCCTTTTCCGAGAGCGCCTGCAGGACGCGGGCCTGAACCGTCAGGTCCGGGCAGCGCAGCAGGTGCAGATGGATGCCGCCCGTCAGGTCGCACAGGGGACGGGCGTTTTCTGCCCGGAGTTTTTGCAGGAAGGCGTCCGCGTCAAAGCGCGAGCACACGTGCAGCGGGGCACAGATCTGGCCGTAGATCGAGTGTTCAACGGTCACGTCGATGAGTGCGCCGCCCAGATCAACTACGGTGTACAATTCCTCGGCCAGGCGGTCGTCGCCGTGTTCGCACACGATGCGGGTCTCCACGTAGGGCTGGCCGCCCGGGCGTTCGAGCAGGTAGCCGCGCGGGGTGGCCGTGATGGCCTCGCCGGCGGCGCGCAGAAGCGCAATATCCCCGACGATAATCTGGCGGCTGACCGAAAAGCGGGAAGCGATGGCGGTCGCAGACAGCGGCTGGCTGGTCTGGCGCAGCAGTTCCAGGATTTGTTGACGGCGCGTGGCAGCGTTCATAAGTCTGTTCACCTCATTTATGATACCTTATACTATAGCAGAAAACCGAGGGGGACGCAAGGCAGGCAGCCGGCCTATCTGCGCGGGCAGCGCTGGATCAACGGGACAGAAAAAGGGACGCCATACAGCGTCCCTTTTCCATACATATAATAAAGAGAGATTAGCCGAGCAGATAAACGTCAGCCGTGTCGATGCCGAGCGTGAGGGCCTGGTCATGGCTGCCCACCGCGATATCGATTTTGTTGCCCTGAATGGCGCTGCCGGTGTCCTCGGCAATGAACAGGCCATAGCCGTCAATGTAGACGCGGCTGCCGAGCGGGATCACGCTGGTATCGACCGCGATGGTGCGGCCTTCAGTCACGGTGGTGCCGGACTTGGTGATGCCGGTCGCCTGTTCGCCGCAGCACTGGGTGCACGAGCAGTAGAAAGACAGGCGGAAGGCGCCGAGGCTTTGGGCGGACTGCCGGATGGCATCGGGGACGGCCAGCGCGGCGGACTTAACGACCGTGCGGCCGAGCAGGTCACCGGAGAGAACCTGCTGGACAGAATCTTCGGGTGTGGCGGCCACAACAACGGGGGCCGCTGCGGGCTGTTCTGCGGCGACCGAGAGGGCCGCGGAAACGGTGGGTTCGGATTCGGTGAAGGCGAGCTCGGGGTCGCCCGTGTAAGCCAGGGCGGTGCTCAGGCTGAGGGAGGCACACAGCGCAAGCGCCGAAACGCCGCGCACGATTGTTTTCACGCTCAGGTTCATAATCAAAATTACTCCTCTGCAATCGGGTGGGATACGCCGCATGGCGGCGCCGGCCGGGATGCCGTTTTCCTATCACAATTGCATATAGTATAGCACAGGATTCTTTAAATTGCAAGTTTTTCCTCAAAAATAGAGAAAAAGGGCGTTTTTAACGCCCTAAAAATTCAAAATATATAAAAACGGCCAAATTTTGTAACTTATTTGTAACTTTAGCCGATCAGATAAACATCTGCGTAGGCGATGCCGAGCTGATATGCACGGCTGTGGCTGGAGACGGCAACGTCGATGCGGTTGCCCTTGATGGCGCTGCCGGTGTCCTCTGCGATGAAGAGACCATAGCCATCGATGTAAACACGGCTGCCAAGCGGGATGACACGGGAATCGACCGCGATGGTGCGGCCCTCGGTCAGCGTGGTGCCGAGCTTGGTCGGCGCGTTGGCGCGGCCGTTGCAGGTGGCACACGGGCAATAGAAGGACAGGCGATAGTTGCCAAGTTTCTTGAAGTTGTTCTTGATGACAGAGTCAGCGGCCAGGGAGCTGCTGCGGCTGACCGTGCGCGGAGAAACCGCGCCGGTTTTGAGCGCATTGAGGCGGGCCTGTGCAGCGGCCTTAGCTGCTGCGGCTGCCGCGGCCTCCCGCTCCTTGCGGGCCTCCTCCTCGAGCTGGTTCTGCGCCGCCTGCATGTCTTCGGTCGCACTGGCGGAGTCCACCACGGTCTCGGTGGACGCAGACAGATATCCGTAAGGCAGGGAGGCCATGACGGCGTCCGCGGCGCTGCCGCTCTCTGAGGCGGTCGGAGCGGTATACGCCAGGGCGTTGCCCGTGCTGAGGACACAGCCCAGTGCCAGCAGGCCAGCCACACGTCTTACGTTCTGCATACATCGAATCTTCATAGATAAAATCTCCTCATAATTTCTTGGTTTGTGCGTCAAAATACGCGTAAATATACAAAAAAACTGGATTGTAACCGGTTTGTTACCGATCCGCAGGTGCTATCATACCTGCTGTGCCAGGGTTTGTCAAACGATTTTTTGAAAAAAATTCAATTTTGAATACAAATAGTAATATATTATATAAATATAACACAAAACGGACAAAAACTACAAAAAATTTAACCGTTTTGTAACTGGATTTTTTTGAGGTTTGTGCTTGGTCTGAAGATAAGTAACAGAACGGTAACAAAAAAGGCTGGCCACACGGTGAACTTTGGGATTTGTACGCACATCGGACAAGACGGTGGCAGATTTCTCCTACTGTACAAATCGTGGAAAACGTGATATAGTAAATGCAGTGTTTGCCCCCACGGTGCGGAAGGGTGGGCGCCATGAGCGCCCGCCGTATGGGGACAGCCCGATCCAATGGATTTTTATTGGAGGCGCGAAGCGCGGCCTCGTCAGAAAAAAAGCCGGGAGCAACCGGCACACAGAAATCAAACCAAAGACACAAAGGAAAGTGATATCGAACTTATGAAAGAAAAACTGAAGATTATCCCCTTGGGCGGTCTCAATGAGATCGGCAAGAACATGACGGTCATCGAGTACGGCGGCGATATCGTGGTCATCGACTGCGGCGTGGCCTTCCCGGACGACGACATGCTGGGCGTGGACCTGGTCATCCCGGATACGACCTACCTCAAGCGCAACCAGAAGAAGGTGCGCGGCTATCTCATCACCCATGGCCATGAGGATCACATCGGCGCCATTCCCTATGTCCTGCGCGAGGTCAACGCGCCCATCTATGCGACCCGCTTGACCTGCGGCATCATCGACACCAAGCTTGCCGAGCACAAGATGCCCGAGAAGGTGCGCATGCACACGGTCAAGGCCGGAGACGTCATCCGGCTTGGCTGTTTTACCGTCGAGTTCATCCACACCAACCACTCGATCGCGGACTCGGTCGCGCTGGCAATCCGCACGCCGCTCGGCACGATCATCCACACCGGTGACTTCAAGGTTGACCTGACGCCGGTCAATGGCGAGATGATTGATCTGGCACGCTTTGGCGAGCTGGGCCGCGAGGGCGTCCTGGCCCTGATGAGCGACTCGACCAACGTGGAGCGCAGCGGCTATACCCCGAGCGAGAAGGTCGTTGGCAAATCGCTGGAAAACTTCTTCAAGGACTGCGACCACCGCATTATCATTGCGACCTTTGCCTCCAATGTCAGCCGCCTCCAGCAGATCCTGGACATCGCCGCGCGCTATGGCCGCAAGGTCGCGGTCTGCGGGCGCAGCATGGAGAAGATCACCCAGGTCGCGATAGAGCTGGGCTACCTGCACGATGACCACAAGGTGCTCATCGATGTGGGCACCATCAACCGCTATCCGCAGAATAAGCTGTGCATCGTCTCCACCGGTTCCCAGGGCGAGACCATGTCGGCCCTCTACCGCATGGCGTACTCCAGCCACAAGCAGGTCGAGGTCGTCACGGGCGACCGTATCCTGATCGCCGCCTCCGCCATCCCGGGTAACGAGAAATCTATCTCCAACATGGTCAACGAGTTGTACCGCAAGGGCGCCGAGGTCATCTATGACCGCAATGCGGCCATCCATGTGTCCGGCCACGCATGCCAGGAAGAGCAGAAGCTCATGATCGGCCTGTGCAAGCCCAAGTATTTCATCCCGGTGCACGGCGAGCACCGCATGCTGCAAAAGCACGCCGCTCTGGCCGAGGAGATGGGGGTCGACCCGCGCAATATCCTCATTACCGAGATCGGCCGCCCGATTGAAATCGACGAGCGCGCGGCACGCCTGTGCCCGATGGTGCCGGCCGGCCGTGTGCTGATCGACGGCCTGGGCGTCGGCGATGTGGGCGCGGCCGTCCTGCGCGACCGCAAGCATCTGGCCGAGGACGGCCTGCTGGTCGTCGTCGTCACGATCGATCAGGAGAGCGGCGTCGTCATTGCCGGGCCGGATATCGTCTCGCGCGGCTTTATCTACGTGCGCGAGGCCGAGGACCTGATGGAGGATCTGCGTGTGCAGTCCCAGATGGCGCTGGACCGCTGCTTGGATGAGGGCGTGCGCGACTGGAACGGCATCAAGAGCGCGCTCAAGAGCGCCCTGAGCAACTACCTGTTCAAAAAGACCAAGCGCAGCCCGATGATCCTGCCGATCATCATGGAAGTATAAAGCGTGCCGTCCGTCCCCCTCTTTGAAAAGATGGGGAGTATATAAGCTTTTCGGGACGCAGTTCGCGCGTGCCTGCAAGGATTAAAATTCTGTACAAAGATCTGGAATTAGACCAGATTTGACGCAAAAATAGGCAAAAAATGCCGCCCTTTAGGGCGGCGTTTTTTTTTTGCGGCATCGCTCACAGGCGGACGCTGATCTCTCCGGCGCGCAGGATGGACTGCGTGCCATTCTGGTCTACAATGATAAGGTTTCCGGTGTCGGTCAGGCCGACGCAGAAAGCCGGATATTGGCCTGCGGGAGAGGTCACCGTGATGCGGCGGCGCAGGCAGTTCATGCGGCTGCGGTAGGCGTCCAAAAGGCCGCAGGTCTCCCCGGCCAGCAGCTTGTCGTACCACGGCTCGAAGGCGTTCAGGATCGACGCGGCGAGCTGGGCACGTGTCGGCAGGTGATGGGTCTCATCCGACAGAGAACCAGCGATGTCAGCGAGCTCTGGATAGGCGGCGCGGTTAAAGCGTAGGTTAAGGCCGATGCCCACGACCGCAAAGTCCGGCCGGCTGCCTCCGGTCGAGAACGAGGACTCGGTCAAAATGCCGCAGCACTTGCGGCCGCGCAGGAAGATGTCATTGACCCACTTGATCTTGGGCCAGACGCCGCACTGGTGCTCCAGGGCCTCACAGACCGCGACCGCCGAGGTCAGCATGAGCAGCGGGATCTTGTCCAGCGGCAGGTCGGGATGCAGCAGGATGGACATATAAAGCCCGTCCCCGCGCGGCGAGACAAAGCTGCGGCCCAGGCGGCCGCGGCCGGCCGTCTGTTCCTCGGCCAGCAGCACGAAGCCCTCGGGCTCCTTGCCGAAACGCTGCTTGACCTGGGTGTTGGTCGAGGCGGTGGACGGCAGCACAAGCAGGCTGCGCCCCAGCCGTTTGGTGTGCAGATGCGGTGCGATTGCGCGCGCGGTGAATCTGTCTTCCATCCTTCATAACCTCACAATCTGCCCGGCGGGCATGGCCTGCCGGTTTCTAAAAATTATTATACATCACCCGGCGTTTGTGCGGTAGGGGCAGATGTGATATAATGAAAAAAATACGGCCGTCCATCCGAGGCCGGCCAGACCAGGAGGCGGTTTATGAAGACCCGCGAACAGGCCGTGCGCGCGCTTGCGCAGACGACGGAGGATAAGCTGCTCCTGCAGCAATTTTTTGATAAATACGAGGTGAGCCAGGCGCGCGCCTACCTGACCCATACACGCTTTTTGGACCTGCGCGAGCGCACCCTATGTGTGCAGGCCGCGCAGGCGGCCGGCATCGCGGCGCAGACCGTCTTTTGGGGCGGTTACGCCGACGCGGAGCGGGTGATGGCGCTGTTCCTGCCCGACTATATGACGGAGCAGGACGCCATTGCGCCCGAAACCTGCCCGATGGCGCTCTTACGCGCACAAAAAAGCCCGACCGACACCCTGACGCACCGGGATTATCTCGGTGCGCTCATGGGACTTGGGATTGAGCGCGCGGTGGTCGGCGACATCCTGCTGCATCCGGACGGCGCCGATCTCTTTGTGACATTGGATATGGCGGATTTCATCGAGATGAATTTCCTGCGCGCCGGGCGCAAGCGCATTACGCTCACGCGGCTGCCGCTGACAGATTTCCGTGCGCCCGAAGTACACGAGGAGGCGGGGGAGGGATCGGTGGCCTCGCTGCGGCTGGATAGCGTGGCCGCGCTTATCTTCCGCTTGTCCCGGGCCCAGATGCAGGAGCGCATCGAGAAGGGGACGGTCTTCCTCAACCAAATGCAGTGCATGAAGGCCGACGCCGACGTCTCGCCAGGCGACCGCATCACAGTGCGCGGCCTGGGCCGTGCACGGATCGTGGCGCTCGGCGGCGTCAGCCGCAAGGGACGGCAGTTTGTCCGCTATCTGCGCAGCGTGTGACGGCAAAATCCAGGCGGCGACTGGAAAAAGGCCGGAATGTCTGCTATAATATCAACGAACCATCAACCGGAAGGAGAGGGAACTCCATGACAATCAAACGGATTGCCCGGCTCGCCCTGACCATCTTGCTTGCGGCGTGCTGCGCCTTTGGCACGGCATTTGCAGCCGACGACGATGTGACAGGGCATTGGTCGGAACCCTATTTCCGCTCGCTGAGCGCGCACGGCGTCATCAACGCCAACGGCCGGGGCCAATTCACCCCCAGCGCAGAGATCTCCCGCGCGGAATTCATGCGCTATATCAACCGCGCCTTTGGATTTACCGAGACCGCGGACATCAGCCAGTATACCGACGTCGGGGAGGACCAGTGGTACTATGAGTCGGTGTGCATTGCGGTAAAATATGGATATATTTCCGGCCTGTCCGATACGGAAATGGCGCCGAATACTTCGATTACACGCGAGCAAGCAATCACCATCTTGGGCCGCCTGTGCAAGGCGGAGGTGGGCTCGGTCACCCCAAGCCAGCTGTCCTTCAGCGACAAATCCTCGGTCGCTGCATGGAGCGCACCTTACATCCAGTGGGCGGTCGAAAATAACTACGTTTCGGGCTACACCGACGGCACGTTCCAGCCCAAACGCGGCGTGACCCGCGCCGAGGCCGCCAAGATCCTGTATTTCTTTACTGGCAGCCTCCTGGACCAGTCGGGCGCGATCTACAACAGCTCGTCGCTCAACCAGGATACCAAGAACGTGACCGTCACAAGCGCGTGCACGCTGTCGGACGTGACCATCCCAGGAAACCTATACATTAGTGAGGGCATCAACCAGTCAGCGGTCACGCTGACCAATGTAACCGTGCAGGGCCGTCTGATCGCCGCGGGCGGCACATTGCTGCTCAGCAACGTCACGGCCAATGAACTCTATATCAGCTCGCCGTTTACCGACCGCAGCATCGGTATCACGGCCTCGGGCACGACTTCGGTCGGCAAGGTCACGGTCATGAGTGCGGCCACCCTGACGCAGAGCAGCGTACAGGCGAGCGGCCTGGGGCCGGTCCAGGTTTACAGTGATCAGAATGCGCCGCTGGTCCTGAGCGGGCGCTTCTCCTCGGTGACGCTCAACGGACAGAACCGGCTGACCCTGTCGTCCGGCTCCTACGTGGATTCGCTCACCGTCAAGGGCGCGGCGACCATCGACGGCCTGGGCACCATCCAGAATGCCGTCTTTGAGGCCGCGGGCGCGGTCAGCGCAGTGGAGCCGCAGAATTATTCGTTCAATCAGGGCGCTTCGGCCACCATTCAGGGCGCGCCGGTCTCGACCGACCGCAATCAGCCTACCTCCTCGACACAGGGGCAGGGCGCCGCGTCCAATTCGGGAACGACGGTGTCCGGCGGCTCGGCCGGCCTTGTGACCCAGTCGGTTACGTTCAGCAACACGGCGGGCAATGCGGCCAACCGCAATGTCACGATCGATCTGCGCATTGACAACAGCGTCGTGGTTCAGGCGGTCCTGCTTGACGGCGCCCAGCTGGCCATGGGGACCGACTACACGATCAGCGGTACTCAGGTCGTTCTGTATCGGGCGTCGCTCGACACGCTGACGGCTGGGCACACCGGGACCATGCAGATTGCGCTGCTTCTGTCCAATGGCGGCCAGCTCACCGTGCCGATGACCCTGGTGTAAAACCAAAGACAGCATCCTAGTTAGGGGATAAACGGGGGACCGGGCCTTGGGCCGGGTCCCCTTTGCTGTGCCCGGAAAATTTTCCGGGCGGCACGCTTTGGACAAAATCTGCCTGCCGGGGATGCTATCATAGAGAGCAGGGAGGAGAGGGCATGGTCATTTATCTCGATGTGCTTGCGCTGGTCAACCTGTCCATGGACTACATACTCCTGCTTGCGACCGCGCGGATTGCCGGCGTGTTCGTCCCGCGCCTGCGCCTGGCGGCCGGTGCGGCGGCCGGCGCGGCTTATGCAGTGTGTGCGGTGCTGCCTGCGACCGCCTTTTTGAAGGGAGGCGTCTTTGAACTGGTCGCAGGGCTTGGCATGGTTGCGCTGGTTTTTGCGCCCTGCAAAGGCAGGATTCTCCGCGTGGCGGTGGTGTTTGGGCTGGTTTCGTGCGCGTGCGCAGGGGCTGTGATGGCGCTTGGACAGGCGACGGGTGCGGTCCTCCGGGTGGATGGTGCCTATTATCTGGATGTCCCGCTGCGGGTTGCGGCCCCGGCCGCGCTGCTGTGCTGGTGGGCGAGCGGGTTTCTCTTCCAGGGTGCCGCCGGACAGAATGGGGCCGCGCGGCCAGGCACGCAGGCCGAGCTGACGTTCGCCGGCCGCCGTGCGCGGCTCCATCTGCTGCGCGATACCGGGAATACCCTGTGCGAACCGGTCACCGGGCGCCCGGCCCTCATCATCGACCGCTATGCTGCCGCTCGCTTGATGCCTGCCGAATTGGCGGGCATCGTCAGCGGGCTGCGCGCGGACAATGCGGGTGATCAGATGGCGCGCCTGCCCGAAGGGTGGCGTACGCGGTTTTGCCTGCTGCCCTACCGGGCGGTCGGCCAGCCGGGCGGGTTGCTCCTGGCTTTGCGGCTGGATGAGGTACGCGTGGGCAGCGGCAAGAGCGATTGCCGGCTGGCGGCGATCAGCCCCGAACGGGTCGCGGGCGGGCGGTACGATGGCCTCATCGGTGTATGAAAGGAGACGGACAGGATGATGGAATGGAAAAAGTGGTTCAGGACAATCCTGGCGCGCCTGCGCGCCCTGCGCAGCGGCGGCGTCTATTACATCGGCGGGTCCGAGGTGCTGCCGCCGCCGCTCGTCGGGCAGGAGGAGGCTGACTGCATCGCCCGGCTGATGGCCGGGGACCCGGCGGCGCGCGATACGCTGGTCGAGCACAACCTCCGCCTGGTCGTGTACATTGCGCGCAAGTTTGAGAACACCGGTGTGGGCGTCGAGGACCTGATTTCGATCGGCACAATCGGGCTGATGAAGGCAGTCGGGACCTACAAGACCGACAAGCACGTCAAGCTGGCGACCTATGCCTCGCGCTGCATTGAAAATGAGATCCTCATGCATCTGCGTAAGGTATCCGGCCAGCGCGCCGAAGTCTCCTTTGACGAGCCGCTGTCCTCGGACTGGGACGGCAACGAGCTGCTGCTGTCTGACATTTTGGGCACCGAGCCGGACAGCGTCATCCGACCGATCGAGGACGATGTGGACCGGGAACTCCTGCGCGAGGCTCTATCCCGTTTGCCGCAGCGCGAACGGCAGATCATCAGCCTGCGCTTTGGCCTGAGCGGGCGGCGCAGCATGACCCAGAAGGAGGTCGCCGACCTGCTTGGCATCTCGCAGTCGTACATCTCCCGGCTGGAAAAACGTATCATCGCGCGCATGCGCAAGGATATCCTGCGCTGGGTCTGAGACACGCGGCGGCGCAAAAAAGTCCCGTACATCACAGATGTACGGGACTTTTTATACCCAGACAGCCGGGATCAGGAAGGTATAGGGGGCGGTAAAAACCGCGAGGGACAGCGCAAGGCTGCGGCAGATATCTGCGGGAAGCTGGGCCCGGCGCAAGGTGAATTTGCGCGCCGCGCAGTAGATGGCTGTACCCGAGACGGCAATACATGCGAGTATCCATGCGAGCGCCAGCGGATGGGTGAAGGGATTGCGTGTCAAGGCAGACTGGATATCGTGCAGCCACGCAACCTGCGCGGGCAATAATGGCAGAAAGATGAGTACCGCGCCTATCAGGTCGGCCACAAAACCGATTAGCCATACCCGCCAGATCACAAAACCCAGCGTCGCGAGGATATCCTTGCAGTGTAGGAACTTGAGCGTCAGCACAATAACCAGCGCGTCGATGAGGAGATTCGCGGGCAGGATAAAGACCCAGCACATGGGCAAAATCCACAGAAACCAGATGGGGAAGATGACATTGTAGAGCGTGGTTCGTTTGCGATGCATCGGGAATCCCTCCTAGCAACTAAGAGATATATATAGGATAGCATGGCACGGGCACGGACGGCATTACAATTTGGATACAATGCAAGCCTCTTGTCAGCCCGCCGTGCTTTATGGTATCATGGAAACAGAAAGGAATTGATTTGGATGCTTTTTAAAAATATTTCCATTCTGGCCGATGACTTTACGGTCCGGCACGGCCAGTATGTCGGCGTGCGCGGCGACCAGATCGCATACGTCGGCCAGGCGGCGCCAGCGGAGGACTTTGGCGAGATCTACGAGGGGTGTGGGAAGCTGCTTATGCCCGGCCTGGTCAACGCGCACTCGCACGCGCCCATGACCCTGCTGCGCGGCTATGGCGAAAACCTGTCTTTACAGCGCTGGCTCAATGAGCGCATCTTCCCGTTTGAGGACAAACTCAGCGACGCAGCCGTCGCGCCCGCGACCCGGCTGGCCATCGCAGAGATGCTGCGCTTTGGCACGGTATCGTTTACCGATATGTATTTCTTCAGCCAGACCATGGCCGACGCCATCCTGGAGACCGGCATCAAGTGCAACCTGAGCCGTGGCCTGACCGTGTTTGATGACAGCGACTACGAGCAGACGGCAGCCTACCATGACAACTGCGACCTGCTCGCACGCTATCAGGACGCGGGCGAGGGCCGCCTCAAGATTGATCTGTGCATCCACGGCGAGTACACGACCACGCCCAAGGTGGTCGAGGCTGTGGCAAAGCACGCGGCGCAGGCGGGCACTCATGTGCATGTGCACCTGTCCGAGACCCAGAGCGAGCACGAAGAATGCAAGGCGCGTCACGGCATGACGCCCGCGGCTTATTTTGAAAAGCTGGGCCTGTTCGACCAGCCCACGACCGCGGCGCACTGTGTCTGGCTGGACGACAGCGATTTTACGATCCTCAAACGCCATGGCGTGACTGTGGCCTCGTGCCCGGTCAGTAATATGAAGCTTGCCAGCGGCTTTGCCCGCGTGCCCGAGATGCTGCGTCAGGGCATCAACGTGGCGCTGGGCACCGACAGCGTCGCCTCGAACAACAACCTCAATATGTTCAAGGAGATGTTCCTTTTTGCCAATGTCTACAAGGGCGCGTCGCACGACCCGACCGTCGTGACGCCGGCCGAGGCGCTGGCGGCGGCCACGGTGAACGGCATGCGGTCGCAGGGCCGCATGGACAGCGGCTTTGTGCGGCAGGGCATGAAGGCCGACCTCATCGTGCTGGATGTGAACCAGCCGTGGATGGTGCCGGTCAACGACTGGACGACCAACCTAGTCTACTCGGCCCAGGGCTCGGATGTCTGCCTGACCATGGTTGACGGCCGTGTGCTGTACCGGGACGGCGAATACCCGACCATCGATATCGAGAAGGTCATGTACGAGACCCAGCGCGCGACCGACGACATCCGCGCGCAGCTATAACACAGGGGCCAAAAAAGCAGCCGGAAAGGGGCGTGGGATACTATGTATGTATATGAACACATCAAGGAGAGCGCAAATTTCCTCAAAAGCGCATTCAGCGGCCGGGTACCCAAGGCCGCGCTCATCTTGGGATCGGGCCTTGGGCCGCTCGCAGATGAACTGGAAGACCCGTTCTCGATCTCCTTCAGCGAGGTGCCGTATTTTTGCCGCATGACCGCGCCCGACCACGCCGGCCGGCTGGTCATGGGAGAGCTCGGGGAAAAGACCGTCCTGTGTATGCAGGGCCGTCTGCACGGGTACGAGGGCTATACGCCGGATGAGGTGGCCTATCCGGTCCCGGTCTTTAAGCTGCTCGGCGCCAAGTCCATCATCTTGACCAATGCCGCGGGCGGCATCAACCTGGATTTCTCGGTCGGTGACTTCATGGTCATTGACGATCACATCAATTTCACCGGCCAGAGCCCGCTGACCGGCCAGAACGACGACCGCATCGGTCCGCGCTTTAACGACATGTGTGGGGCCTATCCCAAGGCCCTGCGGGATCTGGCCGACCAGGCAGCCGCCGCCTGCGGCATGACGCTGCGGCACGGCGTATATGTCGGCGTCAACGGCCCGCAGTACGAGACCCCGGCGGAGATCCGCATGTTCCGGGCCATGGGCGGCGACGCGGTCGGCATGTCCACTGTGTTTGAGGGCATTGCTGCGGCGCACTGCGGCCTGCCTGCGCTGGCAGTCTCGATGATTACCAACATGGCAGCCGGTGTGACCGGCCAGGCGCTGTCCGATGACGAGGTTAAGGAGATGGCGGCCGAGCGGGGCCAGGCATTCCGCCTGCTCATGCGCAAGGTCGTGGAGATGCTGTGATGGATATTACCTTTGCCGATCTTGTCCGGCTTAACGCCATGCTCAAGGAGCGCGGCCTGCGCTATCGTGTCGGCCGCCGGGATGTCCAGACCGGCAGCCTGGAACCGCCGGGCGAATGCTGTATCACGCGTGAGCGGGAGCAGGGAACGCGGGCCTGCATCCGGGAATATTTTGCCGCACAGGGCTCAGCCGTGCAGTTTTCCGAAGACGGGATGTATTTTTCTGTCCGGGAGGCCGGCAGGAAGGCGGAAGGCCCGCCAGCATGCGGCTGATGGTCGTGCGCTGGCAGCGAAGACGAAAAAACGCCCCAAATTTGGGGCGTTTTTTTATTGCCTTAATTTCATTTCGTGCGGCATCGGATGGAATCCGTACCGTTCGTATACCGGGCGTCCCATGGCGGTGGCCTCGAGCGTTAGAAAGGTCACGCCGCGTGCGTGGGCGTCGGCTGTCAGCAGATCGAGCAGCTTGGTACAGATGCCCCGGCGGCGGTAGGGCGGTGCAACATAGAGATTCATGTAATATCCTTTGCGCCCGCTCGGGTTGTCTACCGTGGGCATCACACGATAGTAGCTGATGCCGCCGGCCCCGACCCAATGCGCCCCTTCGAACACAAGATAGGCGGTATGGGTGTGGCTGGACAGCGCGTCCGCATAGTAGGCGCGCGACTGGCGTTCGATTGCGGGCAGCGGGGTGTCGGGCGGCAATTCGTTGGCTGCCCGAAGGACGGCCAGGCGTGTCTGCACCAGCAGGTCGAGGTCGGACAGCTGGGCCTTTCGGAAGGTCAGGGGCAAGAGGGGTGCACTCCTTTGTCGTTGTATGTGGAATGAAAAGGCAGCCGCCCATGTTATGGGCGGCTGCCTGGCTATTTGTGGATGGAACGGCGGTTGGACGCTTATTTTTTGAAGATACCGGTCACATCCAGCGTTGCAAAATAGTCCTCGGGGGTCTCCGCGCGGCGGATGAGCTCGGTCGTGCCGTCCTCGTGCAGCAGGACCTCGGCAGAGCGCAGCTTGCCATTGTAATTATAGCCCATGGCAAAGCCGTGCGCGCCGGTGTCATGGATGACCAGATAATCGCCGTCGTCGATCTCGGGCAGCATGCGGTCAATGGCAAACTTGTCGTTGTTCTCGCACAGGCCGCCGGTCACGTCGTACTTGTGGTCGCAGGGGGCATCCTCCTTGCCCAGCACTGTGATGTGGTGGTATGCGCCGTACATGGCCGGACGCATGAGGTTGGCCGCGCAGGCGTCCACGCCGACATACTCCTTGTGGGTATGCTTGTGGTGCAGGCAGCGGGTGACCAGACAGCCGTAGGGGCCCATCACGAAGCGGCCCATCTCGGTATAGATGGCCACGTCGCCCATGCCAGCCGGCACGAGGACTTCTTCATAAGCCCGGCGCACGCCCTCGCCGATGACCATGATATCGTTTGCGTCCTGCTCGGGGCGATAGGGGATGCCGACGCCGCCAGACAGGTTGACAAAGGCAATGTGCGCGCCGGTCTCCTTGTGCAGTTCGACCGCGGTCTGGAACAGCAGGCGCGCCAGGACCGGATAGTATTCATTGGCGACCGTGTTGGATGCCAGGAAGGCATGCAGGCCAAAATGCTTGACGCCCTTGGCCATGAGCTTGCGGTACGCCTCGGTCAGCTGCGGGCGGGTCATGCCGTACTTTGCGTCTTGCGGGGTGTCCATGATCTCGTTTTCGATCTTGAAGTCGCCGCCCGGATTGTAACGGCAGCACATGGTCTCCTGGAACGGGGCGATCTTCTCGTAAAAGTCGATGTGGGTGATGTCGTCAAAGTTGATGATAGCGCCCAGCTTGGCCGCCAAGGCGAAGTCCTCGGCCGGGGTGTCGTTGGACGAGAACATGATGTCGTGGCCGACTTGGCCGACGGCCTCGCTCATGAGCAGCTCGGTGTAGCTCGAGCAGTCGCAGCCAAAGCCCTCTTCCTTGAGGATCTGCAGAAGGCGCGGGTTGGGGCAGGCCTTGACAGCAAAATACTCGTGGAAGCCGGGGTTCCAGGCAAAGGCCTCCTTGATGCGGCGCGCATTCTCACGGATGCCCTTCTCGTCGTAGAGATGGAAGGGGGTGGGGTACTTCTTTGCCATTTCCTGGACCTGCTCCAGGGTGACAAACGGCTTTTTCTGATTCATTGGGTTCATTCCTTTGCGATTTGAGATTATTTCTTTCCTAAAATGCGCTCGAAGCGGCGGCGGTTTGTGGCCTCGCGCCGGGCGGTTTCCTCTTCGTCGATTGCTAAGACGCGGTCGCCCTCATACCAGACGACCATGCCCTCACCGGCCATAGCGGGCGCATGGCTGCGGGGCAGTTCGATCATGCCGTGATCGGTTTCCAAAATGATAAAATCGCCTTCGAACCGGTCAACGACTGCCTGTTCTTTCATTGGCGTTGTCTCCTTTTTTATGTGTCAGGGGTGGGATAGAGAAAAGTGCCTGTATCGGCTGTGACGTGGATTGCCGCGCCGTGGGCCTGCAGGCGGGCAAGCGTTTCCGGATGCGGATGGCCGTATTCGTTATACTTGCCGCATGAAATGACTGCGATTTTGGGCGCGGCTGCGTCCAAAAAGGCGTCGGTGGAAGAAGTGTCGCTGCCGTGATGGCCGACCTTAAGCACATCGCAGGCGATGTCTGCGCCAGAATCCAGCAGGGCCTGTTCGGCCGCGGCCTCGGCGTCGCCGGTGAAGAGCACGCGCAGGCCGTCCGCCGACAACAGCGAGATGATGGAGTAATCATTTACCGATTCAAAGACAGCGTCTGGATCGGGTGCAAGGAAGGCCAGGCTGGCGTGTGCGTCCAGGGACAGGCGCTGGCCGGGGGCCGGCACCTGCATTGCGGTGCCCGTGCGCTCGGCGGCGTCCAGCATGGCTTCGTAGGACGGGGTGATGGCGGTCTTGGCAGGCAGATACAGCGTATCGGTCTGGAAGGCGTCCAGCACAGCGGCCATGCCGCCGATATGATCCTCGTGTGGATGGGTGGCGACGGCGGCGGTCAAATGGCTGACGCCGGCTGCGCACAGGTACTCTGTGACCTGGTCGGCCGTGGCCGTGAGGCCCGCGTCGATGAGCACGGCGTCGTCCCCGGAGAGGATGAGCGCACAGTCCCCCTGTCCGACGTCGATGAAGTGCACGACTGTACCCTGCTGCACAGTCCCGGTGCCGACGGGCCCGCCGAATGCCAAGAAAAGCTCATAGCAAACGACCAAGAGCGTCGCAATACATAGGAAAAGAATGGATTTCTTTCCAGGCCTGCGCCGGGAATAGGTGGGATTGCCAGCCAAAATGCACCTCACGATCTGCCGGTGCGGACACACAAGTGTGACGCAATCATTATACAATGGGTGGGGGGAAACTGCAAGAAGCTCGAAGGAATCTTGCAAAAATTTATAGTTTTACCAAAATAAAGCGGATTCCCGCAGCACAAATTCACGCTTTTGACAACGCGAGTGCGCGGGCGAGTTTGGACAGGGGTTCGGGCGTGAGCGCAAGGCGCGCGGCCAGTGCGTCGCACGCAGCCGTGAAGGCGGAAAAATCGCCGGACTTGTACTCACATTCGATCTCGCAGAAGTGTACCGACTGCGCGCCGCTCGCCAGCGTGCCGGTGTCGAGTGCCAGCTCGGCGGCAAAGCCATCCTGCTGCCACATGGCCGGCTGCCGGACGAAGCGCACACGCGCGATCGGGACGAGCGGCGCTGCGGCAAGAGACTGGCACAGTGCCTGGGGTGCGCCCTGGCCGGGCAGCCGAGATAGGCCCTCGGCCAGTGTTTCTGCGGGGCATTCATACTCTTCGTGGACATGGAGCCCATGCTGCGCGGCGTTGCGCAATTTCATGCAGCACACGCTGCGGCCGTTTTCCCGGCGCAGGCGCAGGCCGATCCGGCGCGCACGCAGTGCGCCTGAGGCGTCATCATAGTAGGTCGCGTCCATGTCCAGCCGGTTTTGGGGGTCCGGGGCCAGGCCGAGCGTGGCGCACAGCGCCGCAAACTGCTGCGCCGACGCCTGCCATTTGTATTCACACTCCACGGTCAACGCACCTGCCCATTGCCGAAGATGACGTACTTCTGGGAGGTCAGGGCCTCCAGGCCCATTGGGCCGCGTGCGTGCAGCTTTTGGGTGGAGATGCCGATCTCAGCGCCAAAGCCGAACTCGAAGCCGTCGGTAAAGCGGGTGGAGGCGTTGACGTAGACGGCGGCGGCATCCACTTCGTCGGTGAACTGCTGGGCCGCGCGATAGGACTCGGTGACGATGCACTCGGAGTGGCCGGTGTTGTAGCGGTTGATGTGGCTGATGGCCTCGTCGATGGAGTCCACTACCTTGACCGAGATCTCATAGGCCAGGTATTCGCGGCCATAGTCCTCCTCGGTCGCCGGGATGACTGCGCCGCCCAAAATCTCCATGGTGCGCGGGCAGCCGTGTAGGATGACATGGTCGGGCGCCAGGGCCTTCTGCGCCATGGGCAGGAATTTTTCTGCGACATCCTTGTGTACGAGCAGGCTTTCGGCCGCGTTGCACACCGAGATGCGCTGGCACTTGGCGTTGACCAGGATGCGGGCAGCCATCTCGAGGTCGGCCGAGGCGTCCACATAGACGTGGCAGTTGCCTGTGCCGGTCTCGATGACCGGGACGGTCGCGTTTTGCACGACCGCGCGGATAAGGCCGGCGCCGCCGCGCGGGATCAGTACGTCCAGATAGCCGTTTAGCTTCATCATCTGGTTGGAGCTCTCACGCGTGGTGTCCTCGACCAGGTTGATGGCGTCCTCGGGCAGACCGCACGAAGCCAGGGCGGTGCGCATGAGATCGGTCAGGCACTTGGACGAGTGGAAGGCTTCCTTGCCGCCGCGCAGGATACAGGCCGAGCCGGCCTTGAAACACAGGGCGGCTGCGTCCACGGTGACGTTGGGACGGGCCTCGTAAATGATGCCGATGACGCCCATGGGTACGCGGCGCAGGCCGATGCGCAGGCCGTTCGGGCGGGTGCGCTGCCAGAGTACCTCGCCGATGGGGTCGGGCAGGGCAGCGACCTGGCGGCAGCCCTCCGCGATGCCGGCGATGCGGTCCGCGGTCAGGGTCAGGCGGTCAATGAGACCCTCGTTCAGGCCGTTTGCGCGTCCAGCGTCGATATCGATCTGGTTGGCGGCCAGGATCTCGTCGGTGTGCTGAATGAGGGTGTCGGCGATGGCGGCGAGGCCGGCGTTTTTGGCGCCCGTACCCAGCTTTGCGACAGCCGGCTTTGCGGCCTTGGCCGCCTCGGCGATGGTCATCAGATTACGCATGGGGATCAAACCTTCTTTCTCTTGAACTTGCGCTTGAACAGGGTGCCGACTTTTTTTCCGTCCACGATGTCATAGAGAACTTCGGCGCGGTCACCCTTGGTGATGAGCATGGAGACGCCGTTTTCCATGCAGATTTCGGCGGCGGACAGCTTGGTGGCCATGCCGCCCGTGCCGTTTTTGGTGCCGGGCCCGCCGGCGATCTTGCGCAGGTCGTCGTTGATGGCCTCGACGCGGGAGATCAGCTGGGCGTCCGGGTTTTCACGGGGGTTGGCAGAGTACAGGCCGTCGATATCGGTGAAGATGACGAGCAGGTCGGCCTGACATAGCTGCGCGACGACGGCGGACAGCGTGTCGTTGTCGCCGAAGGTCTCGACGCGGCTGAGCTCCTCGGTCGAGACGACGTCGTTTTCGTTGACGATCGGCACGACGCCTGCGCTGAGCAGGGCGCGGAACGTGCCCTCAACGTTGGCATAGTGCTCCTTGGAAGCGACGTTGTGGCGGGTCAGGAGCACCTGCGCCACGGTCACGCCGTATTCTAAGAACATCTTGTCGTAAATGTGCATGAGCTCGCACTGGCCGACGGCGGCGGCCGCCTGCTTCATGCGCATGTCCTGCGGCCGCTCGGTGATGCCGAGCTTGTTGAGGCCGACGCCCACGGCGCCGGACGAGACAAGGACAAGCTCATGCCCTCTATTGTGCAGGTCAGAGATGACGCGCACGAGTTGTTCGATGCAGCGGATGTTGAGCTTCCCGTTGGGGTAGGTCAGCGAGGAGGTGCCGATTTTCAGCACCAGACGGCGCGCACCGGAACGATTTGACATGGGAAAGGACTCCTTTAAATAAAGTATCTGTAGATACCTGTATTCTATCATAACCAGGCGGCGGAAACAAGATGGCATGTGCCGCGCGGGGCGGTCTTGTGGATGTTGCCGCATCCGAGGGCGTTGACAGGACAGCGGCCATACAAAATCACAAATTCTTTCTATTTTGCGGAAATCCGCGTGCGGAACACGCGGGATTATGCTATAATAACTTATTGTTACCAATGCGATTAACAGGGAGGAAGATCGGGATGCAAAACCGTCTCACCGTAACCATCGCCGGCCAGAAGTTTTCGCTGGTCGCAGACGAATCTGAAGCATATATGAAGGAAATTGCGGCCCTGGCCGATCAGAAGATCGCCGAGGCCAAAAAGCTGGTTGGAAATACGACGTTTTCGACCGGTGTGCTGGCGACGCTCAACATGGCCGATGAGGCGGTTAAGTTGCGCCACCAGTGCCAGGACTATGCCGAGCAGGCAGCGGCCCAGCAGGACGAGCTCGCCCGCCGCGCCGACGAACTCGGCGCGGTGAAGGATGAGCTGGACACCCTGCGCCGCGCACGGCCGGATGAGGACCCGGCCGTGCTCCTGGCCGAGATTAAGCGCCTGGAAAAAGAACTCGAGCACGAGGCCAGCCAGCATGCCTCGGCGTGCGCCGAGGCGGACGCCGAGATCCAGCGCCTGAGCCAGGAAGTGGACAAGATCACCCAGGCCCGCGACGCCGCCCAAAAGCGGATTGCGGACATCGTGCCGCTGGAGAACCAAATCGAGGCGCTGACCAAGCAGACAGAGCAGCTCCAGGACGAGCTTGCGCGCGCGCAGGCCGAGAAGGCCGCCGCGGCGCATGAACAGGAAAATTCCCTGCAAAGCGAGATCGACCAGCTCAACGCCGCCCTGGACGCCCTGCATGTCAAGGAGTCCACCCAGTCGGCCGAGGCGCAGGACCAGATCGAGGCGCTCACGCGCGAGGTCGAGGAGCTGCGCGCGGCGCGCACGGACACCGAGCCGCTCTACGCCGAGATCAAGAGCCTGCGCGCGGCCTTAGACGCCAAGGAGCAGCAGGTCAGCGAGAACGTTGACCTCAAGGCGCAGATCGAATCGCTGCACCAGAAGATCGTGCAGAACGACCCGGCGCCGCTCCAGGCCGAGATCCGCCGCCTCCAGAACGCGCTCGACCAGAAGGAAAAACAGACGAGCGAAAACGCCAGCCTCAAGGCCGAGGTGCGCGACCTGACCGAGCGCCTCAAGCGCAACGACCCGGCGCCGCTCTATGCCGAGATCCGGCAGCTGCAGGCAGCCCTGGACGAGCGCCGCAGCCAGGCTGACGAGGCCGTCCGCCTGCGCGAGGAGATGCAGCGCCTGCGCGACTCGTATCATGACGTGCGTCCGGTCGCCGAGTTCGAGCAGCTCGACCGCGAGCTGACTGCCGTCAAGGAGGAGCTGGCCAAGGCCAAGATGCAGCTCGGCGGCCGCGAGGTCAGCGACCTCGGCGAACTGCGCCGTGAGCTGACCCGCCTGCGCAAGCTGGAACAGGACACCAAGGGGTTTGTCGATCCCGCGCCGCTGTTGTCCCAGATCGAGGATCTCAAGCGGCAGGCCGAAAAGTCCGCCCAGGCGGAACAGGCCCCGGCGGGGGAGGATGATACCGCTGCGCTGCGCGCCGAACTCAAGAAGGTCAAGGCCGAGCTCAACCGGCAGATCCAGATCAATGGGGCGCAGGCCGCCCGCGGCAAAAAGAAGAAAGGCGGGAAATGATGCCCGAGTTATTGGCGCCTGCCGGCTCCTTTGAGGGCGTGCGCGCGGCCGTGCAGAGCGGCGCGGGCGCGGTCTATATGGGGTTTGGCACCTTCAACGCCCGCCGCGGCGCGAAAAATTTTTCCCGTGAGGAGATGGCCGAGGCGATTGCCTATTGCCGCACCCGCGGGGTCAAGACCAACATCACATTCAATATCGTCGCCCTGGACCGCGAACTGACCGCAGCCATGGAGGACGTGCGTTTTCTCAACGAGGCGGGCGCCGACGCGCTGATTGTGCAGGACCTGGGTCTTGCGCGCCTGATCCGGGAGCATGCACCCGACCTGCCCCTGCACGCCTCCACCCAGATGACCATCCATACGCTGGACGGCGCGCTGGCGGCCAAGGCGCTGGGATTTTCCCGCGTCGTGCTCTCGCGTGAGTGCACACTGGACGAGATCGAGAAGATCACCCGCGAGGCGGGCGTCGAGACCGAGGTCTTTGTGCACGGCGCGCTGTGCATGTGCTATTCCGGGCAGTGTTATATGTCCTCGGTCATTGGCCAGCGCTCGGGCAACCGCGGCCTGTGCGCACAGCCCTGCCGCCTGCCCTATACCTACGACAATGGCAAAAAGGGCTATCCGCTCTCGCTCAAGGACCTGTGCGCCGCACAGTACATCCCAACCTTGACCCGGATGGGGGTGTCATCGTTCAAAATCGAGGGCCGGATGAAGCGCCCGGAGTACAGCGCGATTGTCACCCAGATTTACGCCGGACTGCTGCGCGACCAGCGCGGTCCGACCCAGGAAGAGAATGACATCCTGCGCAAGGTCTTTTCGCGCGACGGGTTTACCGACGGCTATCTGACCGGCAAGGTGGACGGCAAGATGTTCGGCACCAAGACCGATGTGCCCATGCATGAGGTCAAGCCGCTCTATGACGAGGCCGCCCGCCGCTTTGCCGTGGGTAAGGAGGCCCCGCGCGTGCCGGTCACCATGTCCTGCACGGTCACACCGGACGGCATTTCGCTCGGCGTGTCCGACGGGCAAGGGCACGACGCCGGCACGGCAGACCATGAGCCGGTCGAGCGGGCGAAGAACCGCCCGACTACGCGGGATATGCTGGCCAAGAGCCTGGCCAAGACCGGCGGCACGCCGTTCTATGTTGCAAATCCTGCGGAGGATCTCACCATGAACCTGCCGGACGGCTGGATGGTTCCGGCCGCGCGCATCAACGCGCTGCGCCGCACGGCGCTGAATACAGTAGCTATGCTGCGCGGCCTGCCGCCAAAGCGCGCGTGGAAACCGTACGAAACTTCACACAATGGTCACAAAAACGCCCCATTTATGGGCTATACTTTAGAGATACGGAAGCTGGAGCAGCTGACCCCGGCCATCCAGGCCGGCCGGCCCGAGACTGTATATGTCCCGCTGGATGAACTTGCCGGGCACCCGGATGCCGTGCGCGCGCTCGTGGATGCGGGCGTGCCCCTGGCCGTGCAGATGCCCCGGATCTATTCGGATCAGGAGCAGCCCGAGATCGAGCGCATGCTGCGCGCAGCGCAGGAGAGCGGCGTACAGACCGCCTGCGCGATGAACCTCGGGCAGATCCCGCGGCTCACCCAGCTCGGCTTTGCCGTGCACGGCGGGTTTGGCCTCAATGTATGCAACGGTGCGGCGCTTTGCGCTCTGGCCGATCTGGGCGTTCGGCGGCAGACGCTGTCTTTTGAGCTGCGCACGGCGCAGCTGCGCGATATCGCAAAGCCGCTGGAGACCGAGGTCATCGCTTACGGCCATCTGCCGCTCATGATTTTTGAAAACTGCGCCATCCGCCGCAAGACCGGGAAGTGTGCCTGCAAGCAGGGCATCACGTCCCTGACCGACCGTACAGGGCAGCGCTTTGCGCTTCTGCCCGAGTTTGGCTGCCGTAATACGCTCTTGAACAGCAAGCCGCTCTATCTGGCGGATAAGGACGATTGGAAAAAGGTGGGCGCGCCTTGGGGGCGCATCTGCCTGACGACCGAGCCGCCCGCGCGGGCGGAAGCGATCTGGCAGGCCTACACCAAGGGTGCACCGCTGGAATTTTCGGACGGCTTCACGCGCGGCCTATATGGGCGCGGTGTTGAGTGACTGTCTGAACTGGTATGAGAATCAAAAAGGAGAAGTTATAACCCATGCAATTGATTTTAGCCTCGCAGTCGCCGCGCAGGCAGGAGCTTTTGCGCTTGATCACGCCGGATTTCACCGTATGCCCGGCGGATATTGACGAGGCGCTCGACGCGGGCGCGGACCTGAAAAGTGAGGTTGCAAGGCTGGCCGCGGGCAAAGCGCGCGCGGTCGCCGCACAGTATCCACAGGCCGCGGTCGTCGGCTCGGATACGCTGGTTGTACTGGACGGCCGGGCGCTCGGCAAGCCGGCGGACGCGGCGGAGGCCCGGCGCATGCTCGGGCTGCTGTCCGGCCGCACCCATGAGGTCATGACCGGCCTTGCGCTCTATGCGCCCGGGCGCGGTATGCATACGGACACGACGGTCACGCGGGTGCGCTTTGCCCCGCTGAGCGATCAGGAGATCGAGGCGTACGTCGCCTCGGGTGAGCCCATGGACAAGGCGGGCGCTTACGGCATTCAGGGCCTGGGCGCGCGCTTTATCGAGGGCATTGAGGGCGATTATTACAGCGTCATGGGGCTGCCGGTGCGCCGCCTCTATGTGCTGATGCGCCAGATGGATTTGGCATGATTTTAGGAGAGGGGATTCCATTTGCGAAATATTTTTACCACGCGGCTTCTGACCGTCATTCTGCTGATTGCGGCGGTCTGCCTGGGGCTTGCCGCCTATACCGGCGCGGCCGGCCAGGATTCGCCCGTGTCGGCTGCGGTCGGCACGGTGCTCTCGCCGCTTCAGAAAGGCGTCTCGTTCGTGACCGGCAAGGTCGGTCACCTCATCGACCATTTCCAGAACTATGACGAGATGGAGGCTGAGAACCAGGAGCTGCGCGAAAAGGTTGCACAGCTGGAGCAGCAGGTGCGGGACGCACAGGTCGCAGTGGACGAGAACGAGCGCCTGCGCGTGCTGACCGGCCTTGTGAAGAACAATCCGACATTCCGCTATGACATGGCTGAAGTTATCGCGCGGTCGCCCGGACAGTGGGCGACCACGGTATCGATCGACAAGGGCTCGCTCGACGGCGTGGCCGAAAATGATTTAGTGGTGACGGCCGAGGGCATGGTCGGCTACGTCTCGCTGGTTGCCCCGACCTACAGCAAGGTCACAACCGTCCTGGACACCAATATGCAGGCCGGCGCGCTGGTGACCCGCACGCGCGAGAGCGGCATCGCCCAAGGCGACTATGAGCTCATGGGCGACGGCATGCTGCGCATGTCCTACCTGAGCAAGGACAGCGATGTGGTCATCGGCGATACCATCCAGACCTCGGGCGAGGGCGGCATCTTCCCCAAGGGCATTATGATCGGCACGGTCGAGCGGGTGATGATCGAGGAAAACGGGATGAACAACTATGCGGTCATCCGCCCCTTTGTGGACCCGTCCACGGTCACCGATGTCTACATCATCACCGATGTGACCTCGGGCCAGGTGACGGCGCAGACGGACGGCGGCGCGGGCGAGACAGCGGAGTGACGGGCCATGCAGAGAGATCGGACTACGACCTATAAGATCGTCATTTATGCTGTATTCCTTGTCATCCTCTACCTGCTGGAGACGGCGACCGGGCTGGGCGGCCTGCACCTGTTCGGCGCGCGGCTGGACCTGCTGTTCAGCGTCCCGGCGGCGGTAGCCCTGTTTGAGACCCCGGCGGTCGGCGCGGCGGTCGGCCTGATGACTGGCATCCTCTACGACCTGGCCGGCACGGGCGTCGAGGGGCTGCTCCCGCTCTACTTTATGCTGTTCGCCACCTTTGCGGCCGCGATCAGCGGGCGCTATCTGCGCCGGATCTGGCCGTCGCACCTGCTTTTGACTGCGGGCGGGATGCTCATCCTGCGCGGCATCCAGTTCGTCGCGGCGGCCATTTTGGGACAGGCTTACCCGGTCCTGCCGTTTTTGCGGTCTATGTACGGCGAGATCCTCGCCGCCATCGTACTGTCCCCGCTGATCTACCTGCCAGCGCGCACGCTGGCCCGCCGCTTTGACCGTATGAAGTGAGGTTTTTCCATGGATAACAAGACAAAACTGCTGCACCGCTTGATTGCGCTCTTTGTCGTGCTGGCGCTGTTCTGCGGTGTGTCGGCCGCAGGCCTGTATTCATTGCAGATCATCAACGGCGAGGCCTACCGCTTGCAGGCGGAGCGGCACCTGACTTCGACCAATGTGGTCTCGGCCGCGCGCGGCGAGATCCTGGACCGCTATGGACGGCCGCTCGTGACCAACGAGTCGGTCTACTCCATCCGGTTCGACTATGCCTACTGGGATCAGAAAAATCAGAACGATATCCTGCTGCAGCTGGTGCAGCTGGTCATCTCGGCCGGCGTGGACGTGCCGACCATCCTGCCCATCACGCAGCAAGCGCCGTATACCTTCACGTGCAGCGCGGATGACAAGGTATATACCGCACTTGTGGACTTTATCGATACCCATAACGGCACCGAGGACGGCAAGGACACGCTGGGCCTGCAGTCCAAGTACGGCGTCAGCCAGGCCAAGGACCTGGATGCGGCGAGCGTGCTCGAGGTGCTTAAGGCATATTATAAAATCAGCGACAATTACACCGAGTCCAATGCGCGCTGGATCTTGGAGCAGCGCTACCGCATGACGACTTCCAACTTTTCGCGCACCAACCCGTTCCTGTTCGCCGAAAACGTGCCGATGGACCTCATTGCCGAGATCAAGGAACGGCATGAGCTCTTCCAGGGCGTAAACGTCGAGGCGTCGACCGTGCGCAAGTATGATACCGACTGCGCGGCGCAGATTTTGGGCCGCACCGGCATCATCTACGCTGAGGAGTGGGACACCTATAAGGAAAAGGGATACTCGATGAACGACATTGTCGGCAAGAGCGGCCTGGAAATGTCCATGGAACAGTATCTGCGCGGCAAGAGCGGCAGCCTGATGGTGGACACCGATGTGACGGGCGAGGTCACCGGTACCATGGAGTCTGCAGCGCCGCAGCCAGGTGACAACGTCATCACGACCCTGGATATTGAACTGCAGAAGGTCGCGGAGGATTCGCTCGCCCGCGTCATTTCGGGCATCTCGGGCGCGCGCGGCGGCGCGGCGGTCGTGGTCAAGGTGGACACCGGTGAAGTGCTGGCGGCGGCCAACTATCCGACCTACAGTCAGGCCACCTTCCTCGAAGACTCGGCGGCCATCAATGACAATCCGCTTGAGCCCACGCGCAACCGTGCCTTCCAGATGGCCTATCCACCCGGTTCGACGTTCAAGCCTATGATCGCCCTAGCTGGCCTGGAAGAGGGCGTCATCACACCGAATACCATCATGGTGTGCAATCACTATTACACCCGTTTTAAGTCCCGTACCTTTACCTGCCTGGGCTGGCACGGCACCGAAGACCTGAGCAAAGCCATCAAGAAATCGTGTAACATCTATTTCTATGAGACCGGCTATCGGCTGGGCGGTGCGACCATTGAGAAGTGGTCAAATCTGTTCGGCTTTGGCCAGAAGACCGGCATTGAGGTCGGTGAGATTGCAGGCTCGGCCGCAGGCCCGACCTACCGCGAGAAGATGCTGGAGAACAATCCGCTGCTCAACCAGTGGCAGCCCGGTGACGTCATCCAGGCAGCAATTGGACAGAGCGATAACACCATCACTCCGCTGCAGCTCGCGGTCTACGCCGCAACGCTGGCAAACGGCGGCACCCGTTATCAGCCCACGCTCATCAAGTCGGTCAAGTCCTATGATTACAGCCGCACAGTCATGGAGAATGAGCCCAAGGTCGCGCAGGAGATCAACGCGGACCCGGCAAACCTCAAGGTTGTCACAGACGCCATGCAGTCGGTTGCCGACGAGGGCGGTACCGCAGCCCGCACCTTTGCAAACTATCCCATCCCGATCGCGGTCAAGACCGGTACGGCTGAGCACACAGGCGGCAAGGACTTCGACGGCAATACCAACGACCATGCAGTCTTCATCGGCTTTGCCCCGGCGGACGACCCGGAGATCGCGGTCGCCATCGTCGGCGAATGCGCCGGCCATGGCTCCGAGGTCGCGCCCATCGCGCGCGATATCTTCGACGCCTACTTCCAGGGCGAGGAGGAGATGGAGAGCGTGCCCGCAGAGTATACCATGCAGAAATAAGGCATGTACCGCCAAATTTTGGAAAATACCCGCAAGATTTCAAGTTTTGCGGGTATTTTTGTGGGATAAAGCCGGGATGCACCGTAGCGGAGCGGCTACGAGGGCGCCGATCTGAGAAAAAACTTGGAAAAATCCGGGCGATAGGCTTGTCAGGGAGACAGTTTTGCTTTATACTTGAGAGTAAGGTGTGAAATCATTCGGAGGAAGTATGCGCAAGGTAATTTTGGTCGCGTCCGGAAAGGGCGGCACAGGTAAAACTTCCCTGACGGCGGCGGTCGGGACCGCCCTGGCAGAGATGGGGAAAAAGGTGCTCGTGATCGACGGCGACTGCGGCCTGCGCAATCTGGATCTGGTCCTGGGGATGAGCGAGCTCGCGGTCTTTACGTTTGCGGACGTGGCGCGCGGGACGGTTTCCCTCACCCATGCGGCGCCGGCACATCCTGTGACCCAAGGCCTGTATCTCTTGACTGCCCCCACCGAACCGCCTGACTTGACCGAGACCCAGATGCAGCATCTGGCAGACGAGACCGCACGGGATGGCTTTGACTACGTCATCATCGACGGGCCTGCCGGCCTGCCGCCGGCGCTCTCCCTCTATGCGCAGATTGCGACCCAGGGCATTGTCGTGACAATGCCGGACGCCGCGTCTGTCCGTGGGGCCGAACGTGTTGCCAGGCGTATGGAAGAAGCCTGCATTATGCGGATCCGTATGGTGGTCAACCGGGTGCGGCCACGCCTGATTCGCTATGGCGTTGCAGCGAATATTGATGATGTGATCGACACGGCTGGCGTGCAGCTTCTGGGCCTTGTCCCGGAGGATGAGGACGTGATCTCCTGCGCGGGCAGCGGCAAGAGTGTCGTACAGTATAAAAAATCGGGCGCAGCCCAGGCTTATCGCAATATTGCGCGCCGCCTGGAGGGGGAGCGCCTGCCGCTGATGCGGCTATAGACCTGAAACTGGAAAGGAGAACAGGGAAATTATGAATATCGCTCTGATTGCGCATGACCGGAAAAAAGAACTGATGGTACAGTTCTGTATGGCGTACTGCGGTATTTTGGCCAAGCATAACCTGTGTGCGACTGGCACGACGGGCAAGCTGGTCTCAGAGGCGACCGGGCTTAAGATCGAGAAGTATCTGCCGGGCATGCAGGGGGGCGAGGAACAGATCGCCGCACGTGTTTCCTACAATGAGATCGACCTTGTACTGTTCTTCCGCGATCCCATGTCCAATAGCCAGTATGAGCCGGACATCCACGTCCTGGCCCGTCTGTGCGATATGCAGAACATCCCGATTGCGACCAACTCCGCGACGGCTGAAATGCTGATCCTCGGACTCGACCGCGGCGACCTGGATTGGAGAAATATTGTAAATCCCAAGTCACGCTAAATCAAATGGACATCCCTTGGCGCACCCGCCCGCTGGCGGGCGGGTGCGTTTCTTTTTATGCCGCGTCGTGCGGCATTTTTGCGTATTGACGCAGCGGGGAAACGATAGACAGAAGGAGTTTTAGAATCAAAATGGAAAAGATCAAACCCAGAACGCTGTCCGGCTTTATGGAGCTTTTGCCGGCGGCGCAGGAGCAGATGGAGCGCATCATGCAGATTCTGCGCGAGACGTACGCGCTTTACGGCTTCTACCCGCTGGATACCCCTGTGCTGGAGGCGTCCGAGGTGCTACTTGCCAAGGGCGGCGGCGAAACGGAAAAGCAGATCTACCGCTTTCAGAAGGGTGACACCGACCTAGCCATGCGCTTTGACCTGACCGTCCCGCTGGCAAAGTATGTGGCGCTCAACTACGGTCAGCTGACCTTCCCCTTCCGCCGCTACCAGATCGGCAAGGTCTACCGCGGCGAGCGCGCCCAGCGCGGCCGCTTCCGCGAGTTTTATCAGGCCGATATTGATATTATCGGCGATGGCCAACTCGACATCATCAATGAGGCGGAGATCCCCTCGATCATCTATAAGACCTTCTCGCGCCTGGGCCTCAAGCGCTTTAAGATCCGCATCAATAACCGCAAGGTGTTAAACGGCTTTTTTGCCATGCTGGGCCTGTCGGACAAGGCCGGTGATGTCATGCGTACGATCGACAAGCTGGAGAAGATTGGGCCGGACAAGGTGCGCGAGATCCTGACCGAGGATTGCGGCACGACCGCCGCGCAGGCCGACGAGATCCTGCGCTTTATCACCATCGAGGGCGGCACCCAAGGCATCCTGGAAGCGCTCAAGGGCTATCAGGGCAAGAATGAGACCCTGGACCAGGGCATTTCCGAGTTGACCACGGTCGCGACCTATCTGGAGGATTTCGGCGTGCCGGCCGACCATTTTGCCATTGACCTGACCATTGCCCGCGGGCTGGACTACTATACGGGCACGGTCTATGAGACTACCATGCTCGACCATCCAGAGATCGGTTCCATCTGCTCGGGTGGCCGCTATGACAACCTGGCCGAGTACTATACGGACAAGAAGCTGCCCGGCGTGGGTATCTCGATCGGCCTGACCCGCCTGTTCTTCGTCCTGCAGGACAAGCACTATCTCAATGACAACCCGCCTGCATCCCCGGCGGATGTGCTCATCCTGCCCATGACCGACGACCTCGGTCCGGCCATCTCGCTGGCCACCCGCCTGCGTGACAGCGGCGTGCGCGTCCAGCTGCACTGCGAGAAGAAGAAGTTCAAGGCCAAGATCACCTATGCCGACAAGCTCGCCATCCCGTATGTCATCTTTCTCGGCGAGGATGAGATTGCACAGAACGTTGTGGCGCTCAAGGAGCTTGCGACCGGCGAGCAGACCAATACCGGTTTTGACGAGGCGCTTGCGCGCATCCGCGCCGGCCTGGCTGCCCGCGCCGCCGGGACGGTCATCCTGGATCAGTGAGTTTTAGATTTTAATAAATGTAAAGGAAAGTTGTACTATGTTTCAGTCCCGTACTCATACCTGCAATGAACTGCGCATGGAACATGTCGGCCAGACGGTCAAGCTCGTCGGCTGGATGGAGAACGTGCGCGAGGTTGGCAGCAGCCTGGCGTTCGTCATCCTGCGCGACTTCTACGGCACGACCCAGATTGTCCTCGAGACCGAGGACATGATGGCGGCCATCAAGGGCCTCAACAAGGAGTCCACCATCTCGGTCGAGGGTGTCGTCCGTGAGCGCGACAGCAAGAACCCCAAGATGGCAACCGGCGACATCGAGGTCGTCCCCACCAAGATCGAAGTCCTGGGCCGCTGCCGCTACAACGAGCTGCCCTTCCAGATCGCGCGCAGCCGTGAGGCAGACGAGAGCCTGCGCCTCAAGTATCGCTATCTTGACCTGCGCAATCCCGAAGTCAAGAACAATATTGTCCTGCGCTGCAACGTCGTTGCCGCCCTGCGCGCGGCCATGATTGAGCATGGTTTCCTAGAGATCACAACGCCCATCCTGACCGCGTCCTCCCCAGAGGGTGCGCGCGACTATCTGGTGCCTTCGCGCAAGCATCCGGGCAAGTTCTATGCGCTGCCCCAGGCGCCGCAGCAGTTCAAGCAGCTGCTCATGGCCTCGGGTTTTGACCGCTACTTCCAGATTGCGCCTTGCTTCCGCGATGAGGACGCGCGCGGTGACCGCTCGCCCGGCGAGTTCTATCAGCTCGACATGGAGATGGCATTCGCCGATCAGGATGACGTCTTTGCGGTGCTGGAGGATGTCCTGCCGCCCATCTTTGCCAAGTATGGCAAGTATAATGTGGCTTCCAGCGCACCGTTTAAGCGTATCCCGTTCGCCGAGGCCATGGAGACCTACGGCTCGGACAAGCCGGACCTGCGCATCGACCTGACCGTCACCGACGTGACTGAGCTCATCGGCGGCTGCGGCTTTGGCCCCTTCGAGGGCAACACGGTCAAGGCCATCGTCGTGACCGACTTTGCAGCAACCCGCAAGCAGATTGACAAGCTGTGCGCCGACGTCGAAGTCCAGGCGGGCAGCAAGCCGTACTGGTTCAAGATGGATGACAAGGGCGAACTGTCTGGCGGCATCGCCAAGTTCCTGCAGGATAAAAAGGACGCCATTATCACCGCATTGGGCCTTGCCCCCAACACCTTTGTCGGCCTGACCGCGGGCAAGAAGGGCGCGGCCCAGAAGACCGCAGGCGTCCTGCGCAGTAAGCTGGGCGCAATGTGTCCGAACCACATGGACGCAGAGCGCTATGAGTTCTGCTGGATCGTAGACTTCCCGATGTACGAGATCGGCGAGGAGTCCGGCGAGCTGGAGTTCTGCCACAACCCGTTCTCTATGCCCAATGGCGGCGCGGAGATCCTAGACAAGGCGCATGCGGGCGAGGTCGATCCGCTGACCATCACCGCATTCCAGTATGACCTGGTTTGTAACGGCGTTGAGCTGTCCTCGGGTGCTGTCCGTAACCATGACCCCGAGATTATGGTCAAGGCGTTTGAGCTGGTCCGCCTGGGCGAGGAGGCCGTCAAGGCCAAGTTCCCGGCCATGTACAATGCATTCTGCTATGGCGCGCCCCCGCATGCGGGCATCGCGCCCGGCGTAGACCGTATGGTCATGCTGCTGGCTGGCGAGGAGTCCATCCGTGAGATCATCCCGTTCCCGATGAACAAGAACGCGCAGGACCTCATGATGGATGCGCCGGGCAAGGTCGAGCAGAAGCAGCTCGACGAGCTGTCCATTGCCATCACCCACACCGAGGAAGAGGACGCAGAATAAAGCTGAGAAGGCAACGCGCGGGCAAAGCGGGATCGCTTCGCCCGCGCGTTTTTGTGTGCGGAGGCCCTGCTTTGCCGGGCACTGCGTGACAAGTGCGGCCCGGTGTGGTACAATGAATTGACATCGTGTGAAAAAGGAGTTCTTGTGTGATGAAAAGCTTTATTCAATTGGCACATATCGCGATCAATACCCCCGATTTGGAGCGTTCGATCGCCTTCTATGAGACCCTGGGCGGGGAGTGCACCATGCGCGGCAGCGTCCAGAAGCCGGCGGGTGTTAATCTGCTTGCCATGGTCACCCTCACCAATTTCGAGATCGAGCTCATCCAGCCTGCGGCAGGCTTTCAGGCGGCCGACGGCGTCATCCCGCACTTTGCGATCGAGGTGGAAGACCTGCCGCTTGTCGCAAACGAGATGCGTGCGATGGGGCTGGGCGAATTCTGCTCCGAGCAGCCAACCGAGCTGCCAGACCTGTTCGGCGGCCTGCGCAATATTTTCTTCCGCGGTCCGAGCGGCGAGCTGATTGAGCTAATCGAGCACAATAACCGGTAAGCGCCGAGTGCAACCGCACACAAAAAATGCCTGCCAAGTTGGCAGGCATTTTTTATATCCTTTTGGGGAGCCGTTCACCACGACTGGTCAAAATCAGGAGCGGCTGCATGTGCGCTTGCAAATGCGCAGAGTTCTTCGGGCCAGTTTTGATGCGCCTGGTCGCAGAACGCGACGAGGCTGGGCGGCAGCGTGCGCCAGACCAACTCGTTCGGAGCGTGGCGGCGCGGTGGGAAGTGGAACAGCAGGTGGAAGCTGTCCGGGGCAGGGGCGGGATCTGGTTCTGGCTCCGGGATGGCTGTGCCGGACTGCTGTATGGCCAGGAAGCAAGTCTGGAAGGCGGCGCAGGCCAGGTTGTAGGCGAGCTCCAGGCTTGGGGCAAAGAGCAGGATACCGAACTGCGGGGCGGCGGCTTGAAACCCGCCGTCAATCTTGGTGAGGGTGATGGTGTAAGCTGGCATAAGGTTGCTCCTCTGGAGGGGTGACTAAGATAAAAAAGGGGACAGGCTCATAGCCTGCCCCTTCTTATATCTTATCGGTTTGAAGCGGATCGAGCGCTGTGCGCTGCGGAATTAATAGTGACGAGCCTCCCACAGATGCTCTTCGATCGCCTTGCGGGCCGCCTGAACTTCCGGCTTGGTGGAAACTTCAGCGACGCCGACACGCCACCAGTTCTCATAGCCCTTGGACATGGTCTTGGGCAGAACCTTGATGTCGATCAGGGTGGAAACGGTCTGCTTCTTGGCGTCCTCGATGGCAGCCTCGAGCTCTTCCTGGGTCTTGACGGTGTAGGTCTTGCAGCCGTAAGCCGCGCCGATTGCCGCGTAGTCGACCTGGATGACCTTGCCCTTATGGATGCCGTTGGTCACGCCCGGCTCAAGCATGTTCTTCTCGGTGCAGATGCAGGCGTTGCCCTGGCCAACCTCGAGGTTGTTGATGCAGCCGAAGGAAGCGTTGTCGAACAGCATGACATTGATCTTGTTGCCGGTCTGGATCGAGGTGATCAGCTCAGAGTGCAGCATGTCGAACGAGCCGTCGCCGCACATTGCATAGACCTCGTGGTCCGGGCAAGCCAGCTTTGCACCCAGCGCAGAAGCAATCTCGTAACCCATGCAGGAGTAGCCATACTCCATGTGATAGGTATTGATCTTGCGTGCACGCCACAGGCCCTGCATGTCGCCGGGCAGCGAGCCAGCAGCCGCGCAGACGATCGCGTCGTCATCGATCATGCGGTTGATGGTGCCGACAACAGCGGTCTGGCACAGCTGGCAGCCGGTATCCTGGATGTACTTCTCAACGCACTCACGGTTTGCGTCGTTGATCTCCGGGATGAAGGAATCCTTGTCGGTGTATACGACGTGATCCAGACGATCGACCTCGTCGAACCACTCCTTGCGGTAAGCGGCAACTGCCTCAGCGTAAGCTGCGTCGGTGTGGTAGCCGATCTTCTTGAGCTCCTCGCCGATTGCGGTCAGGGCCTCATTTGCGTCGGCGATAACCGGGGTCGCGTCCATCTTGTATGCCTGGAACTCGGAGGGGTTGATGTTGACGAACTTCGCGTCGGTGCGGTACAGCCACTTAGAGGCGGTGGTGAAGTCGGTGTAGCGGGTGCCAACGCCGATGACAACGTCTGCCTCATGTGCGAGCTTGTTTGCTGCGATGCCGCCGGTGGTGCCGAGACCGCCGAGGTTCAGCTCATGGGTCCACTCAACAGCGGACTTGCCGGCCTGGGTCTCGCCGAATGCGATGCCGAAGTCCTCTGCGAACTTCTTAAATACCTTGTGCGCCTCTGCATAGCGAACGCCGCCGCCGCAGATGAGGAGCGGCTTCTTCGCGTTCTTGATGACCTCGACGGCCTTCTCCAGGGCATACTTGGTGATCGGGCGGCGGTCGATGCGCCATACGCGCTTCTTGAAGAAGTCAACCGGGTAATCGTATGCTTCTGCCTGGACGTCCTGCGGCAGGGAGATGGCAACGGCGCCGGTGTTTGCGGTGTCGGTCAGCACGCGCATAGCAGAGATCATATCGGTCATGACCTGCTCGGGGCGGTTGATGCGGCCCCAGTATTTGGTGACGGCCTGGAAGGCGTCATGTGCCGAGATGGTCAGGTTCTGCGGCTGCTCCATCTGCTGGAGGACCGGGTCAGGCTGACGGGAAGCATAGATGTCGCCCGGCAGAATGAGGACCGGGATGTTGTTTGCGGTTGCGGTCGCAGCGGCGGTGACCATGTTGCACGCGCCGGGGCCGACAGAAGAGGTGCAGGCAAAGATCTGCTTGCGGCGCATCTGCTTTGCATAGCCGACAGCGGCAAGGGCCATGCCCTGCTCGTTCTTGCCCTGGTAGACGACCATGTCCTTGAGCTCCTGCTCAACGCCGTTTGCAAAGCCGACAACATTGCCGTGGCCGGGCAGCATGAAGATGCCCTTAACGAACTTGTGCTCAACTTCGTTGCCGTCCATGTCGATGTAGCTGACATACTGGTTCTCCAGGAAGCGAACCAGAGCCTGGCTCGCCGTCAGGCGAACGGTTTCCATGTGCTTCATAGTGAATGATTCCTCCTAAAACAAATCGTGACAGGCCCGCATGTTCGGGCCTGCTGGATACAACTGAAAGCAGGCGGATGCCTTAGTTGCCGGTCGGGCAGTGCCAGATGTGGTCGTTGGCATCGTCCTGTACGAGCCAGATGTGCTCCTCGTCGTCGATGCGGGTCTTGTCCCACGGGTTGCCCGGCAGATGGCGGATGCCCCAAGCATAGCAGCATGCATAGCCCGGCGCGGTGACCTGAGAGTGCATCTTGTCGGTGATGATAGCAAGGCCGTTGTGATGGGTCTCGTAGATCTCGCCGTTGCCCCAGCCTGCGCCAAAGCCCTGCGGCTTGTCATAGCGGTAGAAGTAGCACTCCGGCTGCGGATGATGGTGCGGCGGGTAAGAGGACCACTTGCCCGGCAGGTTGACGACTTCGCCCAGGACCATGTTGGAATAGGGTGCGTTGTCCAGGTCGAAGCAGGTGCGCACGTCGCGCTTGATGCAGCCCATGAGCTCGCCCTGATTGCCGCGCGCCCAGGTGTCAGTGTCTTCCGGCTTGTACATCTTGCTCGGGAAGGTCTTCTCGTTCAGGGTCTTCTGCACATAGATGTTGCAGGGGCCATGCGCGGTGATCTTGACCTCTACGCCCTTGCAGACATGCAGGCAGGAGGGGTTGTAATCGAAGGGGTTCGGGCGGTCCACGTCGTAGGACTGGCCTTCCCACTCGAAGGTGCACTTGCCGTCGAATACCAGGCAGGCCAGCTCCTTCTCAGGTTCATTAAAAGAATAGGTGTCGCCGTCTTCCATGACGAGCAGCGCGACGTCCATCATGGCGTCCTTGCCGATGCCCTCATCGAGGCGGATATACTCGTTATAGCCGCGCTTGACTTGCTTATCAATGTACATAGCACATACCTCCAGAAAAAATTTTTCCCGCGCGCGCCGTTCGGAGTCCGGCACGGGGCGGAGTATTTTGGAAATACTCGTTTGGATTTATTATAGCATGATAGCTAAAAATCATCAACAGTATTGTGAGATTTTGGAGAAAATATAGAATGTTTTGGCACTTTGCACAGAGGATACCACAAAATTCCGTACAATCTACTAAAGCTGGAACCCCAAATACTGGGATGCCGGCACACGGCACGGAGAAAAGAACAAACAGGAAATGGGTGAGAAGAGCGGGGAAAAACGGCGTTTTTATGCGGAACGCCTTGCCTTCCCTGTTTGATCTGTCTATAATTATAGACGGGAGGGCTGCCTTGTGCTTGCAGTATCTTCCTAAATTATAACACGATTTTCAGGTTTTTAGAAAATTCGGACCGATGCGGTCCGCGCAGCAAAGAGGAGGGAGAAGATGGATGCCGCACGGCGGGAGCGGCGTGCCCATGGCACGCAGGGCTTCCCATTCCAGATCTATTCCGCGCCGCAGGCGCAGGACTCCGACCTTGTGCCCTATCACTGGCATCCGGAGACCGAGATTATCATCGTCCTGCATGGTACGGTGGGCGTGACCATTGCGGACCGGCAATATGCCGGCCAGGAAGGCGATGTGTTTTTTGCCTCGTCCGGGCAGCTGCATGAGATCCGCGGCGGCGTGGACAACCGGTTCCGCGCGTTCGTATTTCCGATGGATTTCCTGCAGTTCCGGCGGGCGGACCTGGCACAGAGCGAGCTGCTCGCGCCGCTCGAGGAGGGGACGCTGCGCCTGCCGGCTTATGTGCCGCATGGCACGCCGGTAGGGCGGGAGCTGTTCCGCGAACTAAAAAAAATGATCCGCGTCTGCGCGGATCAACCGTTGGGATATCAACTTTTGGTCAAGTCGTCCCTGCTCTACCTCATTGGGCAGCTGGCCGGGGCCGGATTGCTGGAAACGCGCCCCCAGCGCACAGGGGAGGAATATAAAGTACAGCTTTTGCGCCGGATTGTGGAATACCTAGGCGAGCACTGCACCGAGCGGCTGCGCCTGGCCGATGTGGCCGCGCAATTTGGCCTGTCGCCGCAGTACTTTTGCAGCTTTTTCAAGGAAAACCTGGGCCGCACGCTGGTGCAACACATCAATTTCCTGCGCATTGAGCGCGCCTCGCGCCTGCTGCGCGAGACCGACCTGACGATTTTGGAGATCAGCCTCAGCGTCGGTTTTGACAACGTGAGCTATTTTATCAAGCGTTTCCGCGCGGTCTATGGATGCACGCCCACCGATTACCGGCGTTCGGTGGGCAGCCGCCGCTGAAGCACAGCCGGTCAGCGGTCGTAGCGCACGCGGATGTTGTTCTCAGCAAAGAACTGCAAATATTTTTCAGGCGGGCGCCGGTCGGTGATGAACGCGGTCAGATCCTGCAGCTGGCAGAACGAGATGACCGCAGACTTATCGAGCTTGGACGAGTCGGCCATGAGATAGATGGACCCTGCGTGCTGTACGACGCCGCGCTTAATCTCGGCCTCGAGGAAGGTGGTGTTGGTCATGCCGCTCTCGAGCGACACGCCGGTAGCCGCCATGAACGCCTTGTTGATGGTCATGCCGGACAGCATTTCAAAGGTGGACAGGCCGGTGAAGGAGTCGGTCGCGCCGTTATAGATGCCGCCGAGCGAGATGAGGCTGAGGTTGTCATACTTGGAAGCCTCGCTCATCGCACCGAGCGAATGGGTGATGACGGTCACGCGCTTGCGGCCCGACAGGTAACGCAGCAGGCAAACCGTGGTCGAGCCCGAATCAATAAAGATGGTGTCGCCGTCCTGGACTTCGCTGGCAGCGAGCATGCCGATCTGGTTCTTGTCGGCCGAATTGAGCGAGGTGCGAACGGGCATGGGCACGGCGCCGGGCGAGCCGACGGTCGTGACGCCGCCGTAGACCTTGGCGATATGCCCGCGGGCCTCCAGGTCGTTGAGGTCGCGGCGGATGGTGTTTTTGGACACGCCAAAGACCTCGCACAGCTCGTCAATGGAGACGGTCTCCTTCGAGATCACATACTGCTCAATCGAGTTGAGTCGGCTGATTTTCATAGTTCTTCCTTTTCTCCCTGTATGGATTGCATCATTTTCTCTCATATATATAAACCTGTTCATGATTGTGATGGATGATCAGACAACAGAAAAAGCCGGATCGGGCTTTTGGGCTGCACGTCCCCGGCCGGTGCAGCCGCTCTCCGAAAGCGGCCGGAAAATCCGGCGGGATGCCAGGGGGGGCCGGGTGACGGCTCTCCTTATAATTCTAACAGAAAATAACAAAAAAGCAACCAAAATCCATGGACGGCTTGGGCCGGCGTGGAAAGAAAAAATTTTTGGCGGGCGCAGGCGCAAGGGCACGGGAACTGTGGACACCTTGCACGAAACCAGACCGGTAGATCCTGGTAAATATAACCAAATGACGAAAAAAATTTTCCGAAAAATCCCCATCTCAGCATTGAAATTTATCCAAAACGATGATAGACTACAAGTAGTGAGAAGGGGAAATCGGCTGGGCCCGCCCTGGGTCTTGCCGGTTTTCACATGAATATTTGTAAAAATAGGCAGGTGTATGCAATGCAGAAAGCAGAAAAAATGAAGGAACTGCGCGTATTTGCCCAGGAAATCAGAGTCGAAGCTCTGAAGACGATCGGCTCTCTTGGCTTTGGCCATGTCGGCGGTTCCATGTCCGTTGTTGAAGCTCTTGCTGTCCTGTACGGCGACGTAATGAAGGTTGACCCCAAGAACCCGCATTGGGCAGACCGCGACTGGTGCGTTATGTCCAAGGGCCATGCCGGCCCGGCGATGTACGCCACCCTGGGCCTGAAGGGCTTCTATCCTGTGGAGCAGGCTTATACCCTCAACCAGCCCCACACCAACTTCCCCTCCCACACCGACCGCACCAAGACCCCCGGCATCGATCTGACGACCGGTTCCCTGGGCCAGGGCATGTCTACCGCAACCGGCGCTGCGCTGGCAAATAAGGTGGATGGCCGCGACAACCATGTCTTCGTTTTCGTCGGCGACGGCGAGTGCGATGAGGGTCAGGTTTGGGAGGCTGCACAGTTCGCTGCGCACTATAAGCTGGATCACCTGATCTGCTTCGTTGACTCCAACAAGCGTCAGCTCGACGGCAAGGTCGACGACATCATGAGCCACGGTAAGGGCATCGGCGCAAAGTTTGATGCGTTTGGCTGGAACGTCATCGACGTAGCCGACGGCAACGACGTAGAGCAGATCTACGACGCTGTCCAGGCCGCTTATGCGACCACCGGCAAGCCCACCTGCATCGTGCTCAACACCGTTAAGGGCAAGGGCTGCACCTTTGCAGAGCCGTCCGGCGCACACTCCTCGCAGCCGAGCAAGGAGCAGTGGGACGAGGCGATTGCTTTCGCTGAGGCAGAACTCGCCAAGGTTAAGGCACAGTAAGGAGGGTATCGAACAATGAGCTTTACTTTGATTGGCAAGCACGAGAAAGACTCCCGTGCAAATCGTGACGGTTATGTAACCGCGATGGAAGACCTGATGAAGGCCGACCGCAACGTCGTACATATCGATTGCGACCTGTACAACTGCATCAACACCGCGAAGCTGGAGAAGGAATTCCCCGGCCAGTGCTTCAACGCCGGCATCGCTGAGGCCGACGCAATGGGCATCGCCGCCGGCATGACCGCCGCTGGCAAGACCGCTTTTATGCACTCCTTCGGCTGCTTCGCTTCCCGCCGTGCGTTTGACCAGGCGTTCATGTCCGCAGCTTACGCAAAGCTGCCGGTCCATGTCATCGGCTCTGACCCCGGCGTCTGCGCGGCGTACAACGGCGGCACCCACATGCCGTTCGAGGACTGCGCACTGTATCTGTCCATCCCGGACGCTGTTGTCATTGACCCGACCGACTATGCGATGATCAACTGCCTGACCAAGAAGCTGGCCGCTTCCGGCAAGTTCTCTTACATGCGCATGATCCGCAAGGGCGTCATCAAGGTCTATGAGGACGGTTCGGACTTCGAGATCGGCAAGGGCGTCACCCTGAAGGACGGCAAGGATGTCACCATCATTGCTTCCGGTATCATGGTTGACGAGGCGCTCAAGGCACAGGAAACCCTGGCCGCTGAGGGCGTTTCCGCGAAGGTCATCGATATGTTCACCTGGAAGCCGATCGACGAAGAGCTGATCGTGGCTTCCGCGAAGGAGACCGGCGCGATCGTAACTGCTGAGAACCATCAGGTCAACTGCGGCCTGGGTTCTGCTGTTGCACAGGTTGTCGCGAAGAACTGCCCGGTTCCGATGGAGATGGTTGGCGTGCAGAACCGCTTCGGCCAGGTTGGTGCACAGGACTTCCTGCAGAAGGAGTACAACCTCACCGCAGACGACATCGTTGCAGCTGTCAAGAAGGTTATTTCCCGCAAGTAAGTCTTAAGACAAGCGGAAAACAGAAGAGGGATGCCCAAAAAGGCACCCCTCTTTTTTTGCGCCAGGAGATGCTGGACGCCGGCAGAAATAAGGAGGGCCGGGAACTAGGCCCGGCCCTCCTTTGGCGGGAAAATCAGGGAAGCTGGCGCAGACGGTCAGTCTACAAGCGGCTCCTGGAACAGCGTATACACATCGTCGCCGTCCGGCGTTTCGCCCGTGACTGCGCCCTCGTCCAGGTTGGTTAGGCGGAATGCCTGGTAGAGTGTGCCGTCCTCGCCGGTTTCCTCGGTGATCGCCAGGCGTGCCCAAGTGCTTTCGGTCACGCCCGCGCCGTCGCCCGCAAAGGCATCAGCGGTGTTGTCGACCTTCAAGGTGTAAGCGGTGCCGTCGTAGGACAGGGCAGACACGATCGGATCACCCTCCACCGTGTACTGCGTGATCTGGATGGCGGCAGACTTGCCCACGCCGGTCACGTTGAGGAACTCTTCGAAGTTTTCGCGGCCGGTGGGCTCGGCGCCGTTCGGCAGGTCCAGTGTGCCGCAGTCAAAGAATGTGATGGCGTTGGGGTCTTCCGGCACTGGGGCAGAAGATGGGGCTTCGGGCGTTGCAGGCGTCTCGCCGGAGGGCGTCTGTTCGCCGGCAGGCTCGTTCTGTTCGGCCTGTGCGGGGGGATTGGCGTCTTCGGTATCCTTGGGGCCGCAGGCGGAAAGGCCGGCGAGCAGAAGCCCCAGGCAGAGGAGCCATAAGATGCGGGTGCGTTTCATCATGCGTCATCTCCTTTGATACAGATAGACGGATGGGAACTGGAAAGGTTCCCTTTTCCCTATTGTAGCAGACCGGGGCGGTTTGTGCAATGCGGCCGGGTGTGTGCCCGGCAGGAAAGTGGATTCCGGCGGATTTTCTCTAGGCAAACGGCCCGGTATGCGGTAGAATAAGGGTATCGACAAAAAATATGCGGAGGTTTCTGTAAATGGACGCAAAGGAAAAAGCGCTGTTGGCGCATGAAAAGTGGGGCGGGAAAATCGAGGTGGTCGCGCGCTGCGCGGTCAAGAACCGCGAAGACCTCTCGATCGCCTATACCCCGGGCGTGGCCGAGCCCTGCCTCAAGATCAAGGACGATGTCTCGCTGAGCTATAAGTACACCCGCCGCCATAATTTGGTCGCGGTCATCACCGACGGCACTGCCGTCCTCGGCCTGGGCGATATCGGCCCGGAGGCCGGCATGCCGGTCATGGAGGGCAAGTGCGCGCTGTTCAAGGCATTTGCCGACGTGGATGCGTTCCCGATCTGCGTCAAGAGCAAGGACGTGGACGAGATCGTACGCACGGTCCAGCTCATCTCGGGCTCCTTCGGCGGCATCAATCTCGAGGATATCTCGGCGCCGCGCTGCTTTGAGATCGAGCGCCGCCTCAAGGAGGTCTGCGACATCCCGGTCTTCCACGATGACCAGCATGGAACGGCGGTCTGCTGTGCGGCGGCAATGATCAATGCCTGCCGACTGACCGGCCGCGACCTCAAGCAGATCAAGCTCGTGGTCAATGGCTGCGGCGCGGCGGCCATTGCGGTCACCAAGTTCCTCATGTTCCTGGGCGTCCAGGACGTTATCATGTGTGAGCGGTTCGGCATTGTCTGTGAGGGCGACGAGCGCCTCAACCCAGCGCAGGCCGAGATGGCGCGCGTCACCAACCGCAGTCACATGACCGGCACACTGGCCGACGCGGTCCGCGGCGCGGACGTATTTTTCGGCCTGTCCGGCCCGGGCGTGCTGACCGCCGAGATGGTATCCACCATGGCGCATAACCCCATGGTTTTCGCCATGGCAAACCCGGTGCCCGAGATTTGGCCGGATGAGGCCAAAAAGGGCGGCGCCGCCGTTGTCGGTACCGGGCGCTCGGATTATCCCAATCAGATCAACAACGTTTTGGCATTCCCGGGCATTTTCCGCGGCGCGCTGGACGTGCGTGCCTCCGATATCAACGAGGAGATGAAGATGGCGGCGGCCTACGCCATCGCCCATGTGATCCCCGACGATGAGCTGGCCGCGGACAATATCATGCCCATGGCATTTGACGAGCGCGTCACCGGCGCGGTGGCCAAGGCGGTGGCCGAAGCGGCAAGGCAGACCGGTGTGGCCCGGGTATAAGTAGCTTGCGTCAAAAACAGAAGAAAAATTGGTCATATTTGACACAACAAGGTTGACTTTTACAGGCGGTTCTTATACAATAGAGACATGAAGCGGTGGCACTGCGCCATATCGGCGCAGTGATTCCAATATGTTCATTACGGAGGTATGAAAAATGTTAGATCCCAAGAAAGTAAGACTCGGTATGTGCCCGATCGGTTGGTCCAATGATGACATGTGGGATCTCGGCGACGAGAACACTTTCCAGCAGTGCGTTTCTGAGATGGCGCTGGCTGGTTTTACCGGCTCTGAGGTCGGCCATAAGTATCCGGAGGACAAGGCTGTCCTCAAGCATATGCTGGACGTACGCGGCATGACCATCGCGTCCAAGTGGTTCTCCTCTTTCCTGGTTGACAAGCCGTACGAGGAGGTCGAGGCGGACTTCATCAAGGAGCTCGAGTACCTGTCCTACGTTGGCGCAACCGCCATCAACATCTCTGAGCAGTCCGGCTCCATCCAGGGCAAGCAGGATGTTGCTATCCTGGACATGGAGAACAAGCGCGTCCTGACCGACGAGGAGTGGGATCGCCTGTGCACTGGCCTGAACAAGCTGGGTAAGCTGTCCCTCGAGAAGTACGGCATCCGTTCCTGCTTCCATCATCACATGGGCACCGTGGTACAGACCGTTGAGGAGACCACCCGCCTGATGGAGAACACCGATCCGAAGTATGTCTTCCTGTGCTTTGACACCGGCCACTTCACCTTCGCTGGTGAGGACCCGGTCAAGATGCTCGAGAAGTTTGCAGATCGTGTCGGCCACGTTCACCTGAAGAACATGCGTATGCCGATCGTTGAGAAGGTTCGTGCAGAGCACTGGTCCTTCCTGGACGCTGTCCGCAACGGCGCATTCACCGTACCGGGCGATCCGGACGGCTGCGTACAGTTCGACGACGTATTCGCTTTGCTCGACAAGGCTGGCTATGAAGGCTGGATCATGGTCGAGGCAGAGCAGGATCCTGCAAAGGCAAATCCGTTCGAGTACGCCAAGATGGCACGCGCTTACATCAAGGAGCACACTGGCCTCTAATTTCCAGGCAACCTTACAAACCCTGGGCGCTTACCGAGTCAATGACCCCAAAGGAGAAGAGCTGGCAATATGCCAGCTCTTTTTTTGCCTGGAAAGGGAACAGCGCCTGTTTTGGGAAAACGGGAGAACCGGCATCGTGCGGTCCGGCGCATAGGCGGGCAGATATCCCGGAAACCAAAGGTTTTGGGGCGAAAGATAGGGCTTTTCCGCTTTTCCATTGCATCTTGCCCGGCGCTATGGTATCATAAAAAGCAGAACGAACGAGGAGGAGAACGCAGTGTTGCAGGAATATCGCTATGAGATCGGGCCAGAGGAATATCTGGCCTATCAAAAGTATCATATGACGCACGATAAGACCATCGCCAGACGCATTTTCTGGATGCGCCTGATCATCAGCCTGGCTTTGCTGCTCATTGGCGTACTGCTGGACATCATCGGGCAGATTGGCCTGATCGTGGTTGGCGCCTTTGCCGTTTTGGCCGTATGCGCCTGGATGCTGGTGCCGCAGTGGATGCGCGACAGCATGCGCAAGACAGCCGAGAAAAAATACGCGCCCCGTATCCAGCCGTACACTGCGGTGACCACCATGGAGGAGGACGGCCTGCATATCTTTGACGGCGAGGACACCCAGGTGCTGCTCTATGACAGCATCGAGCAGATCGGCGACGAGGACGGTTACCTCTTTTTGGGCTACGGAGACCGTCAGACTGTGGTCATCCCGCCGGCGGCTTTCACGCGGGGGGAGAGCGAACGGCAGGCGTTCCTGTCCGAGCTGCGCCATATGGTACACAAGCGCAGAACAGGAGTGCTGGAAAAGTAAATGGAACTGCATTACGAGATCACCGAGCAAGACTTCATTGATTACAACCTATATTTTATCGCACATGATGCGATGACGCAGAAGACCATCCGTCGTATGAGCACGCTGACGGCGGTACTGGTCCTTGTGGGCGGCACAGCCCTCATGTACCTGCTGGATACCCTCTCGCCTGTAAGCGTCGGCATGTACGTTGTGCTGGCTGCTGTGTGCTTTTTTGGATGTCCGGTATGGTTTACGCACAAGGCGCGCAAAAATGTGCATCGCACCATCGAGCGGGCGTCCAACCGGCATATCTGCGGGCCGAAAACGCTGCGGCTGACCGATACCGGCGTGCAGCTCGTGGGGGAGAGCGAGGACAGTTCCTATCCCTATGCCGCATTTCAGCGCGTGATCACGGCAGAAAAACAAGTCTATCTCTACCTTGACGACCTGTCGGCGCTCATTGTGCCGCGGCGCGCCTTCCCGGACGAGGAAGCCCGGCGTACGTTCGTGCGCATGCTGGAAGGGCGCATCACCGAGGCGAAGATGAAGAAGTCCCGGGACGAGGCGGCAAAGGAGGACGAAACCGCCCGATGAAAGGAGGCGGAGGGGCACATGGCAGTGACCCTCAAACAGATTGCAGAGATTGCAGGTGTGTCGCGTGGCACGGTGGACCGCGCCCTGCACAACCGCGGGCGCGTCAGCCCGGAGGTCGCCGCACGTATCCGGCAGATCGCACAGGAACAGGGCTACGAGCCGAATGAGGTAGGGCGGGCGCTCGCCCGCAGCCGCAAGCAGACCCGGGTCGGCGTCATCTTGCAGTCTATGGAAACACCAACCATGAAAATTGTCGCCGAAGGTGCGCGGGCAGCCGCGAAGACGCTGCAAAATCAGAGTATGGAAGTGCTCTTCCGCACGGTGGAGTCGGTGGACGCGGCGCAGGAGATCGCCTATCTGGATGAACTGCTGGCAGCGGGCGTACAGGGGCTGGCGATAGCCCCGGTGGACGACGCTAGGGTCTGCCGGAAGCTGGACGAGATCGCCGGGCAGGGCATACCGGTCGTCACTTTCAACGCCGACCTGCCGCAGTCCAAGCGGATCTGTTTTGTCGGGCAGGACAACGACCGGGCCGGCCGCACGGCTGCGGGGCTCATGGCCATGATGGTCCCCAAAAATGGCAAGGTGGCCCAGATCACCGGGCATCTGACGAACGACGCCCACCGGACCCGCTGCGCCAGCTTCCAGGAAGAGATGCAGAAGATCGCGCCGGACGTTGAGATCCTGCCCGTGCAGCCCTGTTTCGACCGGGACAGCTATGCCCTGGAGCTGACCCAGCACCTGCTGGGTATCTGCCAGGACCTGGCCGGCATCTATGTCGCGGCCAACGGCCAGCACGGCGTGTGCGAGGCGCTGCGGGCGGCGGGGCTGGACGGCAAACTGCGTGTGATTGCCTATGATATTACCCCGCAGAATATCGAGGACCTCAAACAGGGCGCGATCAGCATCCTCATCGACCAGAAGGCGCGCGATCAGGGATATCGTCCACTGATGATCCTGCGTGACTGCCTCATCACGCACACACCCCCGAAAGAGACCTTCTGCTATACGGGCATCACCCTCAAAACGCGCTATAACCTGTAGGCGTTCTGGCAAAAATGCCCTGCTTTTCCAGCAGGAACGGCCGCTTTTTCGGCAGGTGCCCGGTTGACAAAGCCGCGGGGCTGGTGTATCATCATTATAAGATTTCATATCAAAAGGCTTTGAAGGAAACCGCCCTTTCTCACGGCGGCCCGACAGAGAGCGTCCGTCCCAGGCTGGAAGCGGACGCCGGGCTGGAGAAATTGGCGTACCGGCTCCCGAGCCGCGCAGGGGAAATGAGATAGAGTATCCTGCGCCGATCCGCCCTCGTTACGGGCTCCGAGCGGCAGCCCGCGCGGCCAACTGGTTTGGAAACGTCGGCTGCAAGCAGGGTGGAACCGTGGGTTTTGACAAGCTCACCCCTGAAATCACTTCGATTTGGGGGTGGGCTTTTTTGTTCGCCCCAAAGCCACAGAAAGGATGGAAATATTATGTCCGACAATCAGTACACGTTTGAAAACCCGGAATACCGCAATACCTACCGCCATACGGTTTCCCATATCCTGGCCCAGGCGGTCAAGCGTCTGTATCCCGAGGCAAAGCTCGCCATCGGCCCGGCCATCGACAACGGCTTTTATTACGACATTGACCTGCCGTTTTCGCTGACGCAGGAGCATCTGGATGCGATCGAGGCCGAGATGAAGAAGATCTGTAAGGAAAAGCTGCCGCTCGAGCGCTTCGAGCTGCCGCGCGCTGAGGCACGCAAGCTCATGGAGGACAAGGATGAGCCCTACAAGGTCGAGCTCATCGACGACCTGCCCGAGGATGCAGTCATCTCGTTCTACAAGCAGGGCGAGTTCACCGACCTGTGTGCGGGTCCGCATCTGGACTCTACCGGCCGCGTCAAGGCCAACGCCCTGAAGCTCACCTCGGTCACCGGCGCTTACTGGCGCGGCGACGCGAACCGCAAGATGCTCCAGCGCATTTACGGCACGGCCTTCCCCAAGAAGGATGAACTGGACGCTTATCTCCAGCGCATCGAGGAGGCAAAGCGCCGTGACCACCGCAAGCTCGGCCGTGAGCTCGGCCTGTTCACCATCATGGAGGAAGGCCCGGGCTTCCCGTTCTTCCTGCCCAAGGGCATGATCCTCAAGAACACGCTCATCGATTACTGGCGTGAGATCCACCGCAAGGCGGGCTATCAGGAAATTTCTACGCCCATTATGCTCAACCGTTCGCTGTGGGAGCGCTCGGGCCACTGGGGCCATTACAAGAACAATATGTACACGACGGTCATCGACGACCAGGATTTTGCCATCAAGCCCATGAACTGCCCGGGCGGCATGCTGGTCTACAAGTCCCAGCCGCACTCCTACCGTGAGCTGCCCATGCGCGTGGGCGAACTGGGTCTGGTACACCGCCATGAGCTGTCGGGCGCCCTGCACGGCCTGATGCGCGTGCGCTGCTTTACCCAGGACGACGCGCACATCTTCATGACCCGTGAGCAGATCAAGGACGAGATCAAGGGCGTGTGCAAGCTCATCGACGAGGTCTACTCGATGTTCGGCTTCCCGTACCACATTGAGCTGTCCACCATGCCGGAGGATCACATGGGCGACGAGGCCGATTGGGAGATGGCGACCAATGCGCTCAAGAACGCGCTCGAGGAGATGGGCAAGCCCTATGAGATCAATGAGGGCGACGGCGCATTCTACGGTCCCAAGATCGACTTCCATCTGGAGGACTGCCTGGGCCGTACCTGGCAGTGCGGCACCATCCAGCTGGACTTCCAGATGCCCGAGCGCTTTGAGCTCGAGTACACGGGCGCAGATGACCAGAAGCATCGCCCGGTTATGATCCATCGCGTGGTCTTTGGCTCGATCGAGCGCTTTATCGGCATCCTGACCGAGCACTTTGCTGGCGCATTCCCGACCTGGCTGGCGCCGGTGCAGGTTAAGCTGCTGACCATGACCGACCGCAACCGCGCTTATGCCGAGGAGATCCAGCGCCAGCTTGAGGAGCAGGGCTTCCGCACCGAACTGGACGAGCGCAACGAGAAGATCGGCTACAAGATCCGCGAGGCCCAGCTCGAGAAGATCCCGTATATGCTGGTGCTGGGCGACAAGGAGCAGGAGGCCGGCGAGGTCGCTGTCCGCGACCGCCGCGACGGCAAGACCACGGTTATGCCGCTGTCCGAGTTTGTGGATAAGCTGACCTATGAAGTGAAGTCCCGCATCTGCAAGTGAGCAGGGCGGTAAACCGATAGAAAAGGGGAACAGAAAAAATGGCAGACAAGAAAAAGCTGGTGTCTGAGATCACATCCATGGATGTGGATTTCGCCCAGTGGTATACTGATATCGTCAAAAAGGCGGAGATGATTGACTACTCGTCGGTCAAGGGCTGCATCATCATGCGGCCTTACGCCCAGGCGCTGTGGGAGAATATCCAGAAGACACTGGACGGCATGTTCAAGGAGACCGGCCACGAGAATGTGGCGATGCCGCTCTTTATCCCGGAGTCCCTGCTGCAGCGCGAAAAGGATCACGTCGAAGGCTTCGCCCCCGAAGTCGCCTGGGTCACCCACGGCGGCTCGGAGAAGCTGGAGGAGCGCCTGTGCGTGCGCCCGACCTCGGAGACGCTGTTCTGTGAGCACTACGCTAAGATCGTCCGCTCGTGGCGCGACCTGCCCAAGCTGTATAACCAGTGGTGCTCGGTCGTCCGCTGGGAAAAGACCACCCGCCCGTTCCTGCGCTCACGCGAGTTCTGGTGGCAGGAGGGTCACACCGTGCACGCCACCGAGGAGGAGGCGCGCGAGGAGACCATGCGCATGCTGAACATCTACGCCAAGTTCTGTGAAGAATACCTGGCGATCCCGGTGCTCAAGGGCCAGAAGACCGAGAAGGAGCGCTTTGCCGGCGCTGAGGATACCTACACGATCGAGGCTATGATGCACGACGGCAAGGCGCTGCAGTCGGGCACCTCGCACTACTTCGGCGATGGCTTTGCCCGTGCATTCAATATGCAGTATACCGATAAGAACAATACGCTGCAATACATGTACCAGACCTCCTGGGGTGTATCTACCCGTCTTATCGGCGCTATCATCATGACCCACGGCGACAACGAGGGCCTGGTGCTGCCGCCCAAGATTGCGCCCTTCCAGCTCGTTGTCATCCCGGTCGCGGCACACAAGCCGGGCGTCGTGGACAAGGCAAATGAGCTGTACGAGACGCTCAAGAAGGCCGGTATCCGCGTCAAGATCGACCTCACGGAGAACAGCCCTGGCTGGAAGTTCGCCGAGTACGAGATGAAGGGCTTCCCGCTTCGCCTGGAGGTCGGCCCGCGCGACATCGAGAACGGCCAGTGCGTACTGGTCCGCCGCGACAACCGCGAGAAGACCGTCGTAAAGTTTGAGGACCTGACCACGGTTGTACCCAAGCTGCTGGACGAGGTACAGCAGGCACTGTTCGACAAGGCACTCAAGAACCGCGAGGAGCACACCTACGTTGCACACTCGCTCGAGGATATGAAGAACATCCTCAAGGAGCACACCGGCTTTGTCAAGTCCATGTGGTGCGGCGATCTGGCCTGCGAGGAAAAGGTCAAGGAGGAAACCGGTATGCCCTCCCGCTGCATGCCCTTTGAACAGGAACATCTGGACGACGTTTGCCCGATCTGCGGCAAGCCGGCCAAGAAGATGATTGTCTGGGGTATCGCATACTAAGAAAACGATCTGTCAGATGGGGGCCGCGCAGATACTGCGCGGCTCTCGCACTATCTCAACGAAAAGGAGGAGACAATCATGGAGACCGGAACCAATACCGTGACCGATACCGGCGGTGCGCTGACCGATGCTGCGGAAAACGCAATCGCCGCAGCCCTGCCCGATTCCTGGTGGTCGGCGATCGTCAAGTTCTTTTATTACAACACGTTCGGCACCATTGTAGGCAAGATTTTGCTGATTGCAGCGACCATTCTGGTCATGCTTATCGCAGTTAAGATCACAAACCGTATCTTCCGAAAAGTGACCGATCACATGAAGGAGATCAACAAATCGGGCGCCACGCTCGCCACATTCCTGCGCTATCCGGTGCTGTTCCTCATCTACTTTGCCGCCTTCGCCATCATCGTTTCCAGCATTCCGGCCCTCAATCAGGCCATGAACAAGCTGCTCGCCGCCGGCGGTGTGCTGGCCGTCGTGTTTGGCTTGGCCGGACAGGAGGCGCTGGGCTCGGTTGCGGCAGGCGTCATGATCCTGGCCTTCCGCCCCTTCGTCATCGGGGACGTCGTCAATGTCGTATCGGAGGGTGTGACCGGGACGGTTGAGGAAATCACCTTGCGGCATACCGTGCTGCGCACCATTGAGAACAAGCGCGTGATTATCCCGAATAGCACGATGAACACGTCGGTCGTGGAGAACGCTGACTATGGAGACAAGAAGGTCTGCCTGACGATGGATGTCGGCATTACTTACGAGTCCGACCTGGACCGCGCGCTGGCGATCCTGGCCGACGAGGTGGCGCGGCATCCGGATTATCTGGACCGGCGCACCGAGGAGGACAAGGAAAAGGGCGTGCCGCTCGTGACCGTGCGCGTCAATGAGCTGGCCGACTCGGCGGTCGTGCTGCGCGCCCTGCTGTGGGGCAAGGACAATGGTACGACCTTTGCCATGCGCGCCGAGCTCCTGCGCCGGATCAAGAACCGTTTTGACGCGGAGGGGATCGGCTTGGCCTATCCGCACCTCGTCGTGGAAATGACAGGAGGAAAGAGATGAAGCGATTGCTTGCCGGGCTGTGCGCTGCAAGCCTTATGACCGGTTCGGCGGCGGCCGTCGTCTCAGAGATGACGCCGCCGCCCGAGGAGGTGCAGACGCAGGAACAGCCCACGGTGGACTATACTGCAAGCGCCGATATTTTATATGAGCTGGGCCTGTTCCAGGGCGACGGCGTGGACAGCAGCGGCCAGCCCATCTATGAGCTGGAGAACCCATGCACGCGCGCCGAGGCCTCGGTCATGCTCGTGCGCCTGCTGGGGCTGGAGGACGAAGCCGAACAGGCTGCCGGGACGCCGTTCATCGACCTGCAGGACTGGCAGGCGCCGTATGTGGGCCTGCTGTACCACCGTGGTATGATCCAGGGCACGAGCTATGACAAGTTTGAGCCGGAAGCGCCGTGTACGGCGCAGATGTATGCGGCGCTCATGCTGCGCGCCCTGGGCTATTCTGACCAAAAGAGCGATTTTACCTATGACAGTGCGCTGGCTTTTGCCCAGAAAATTGGACTGATCGACAATTTTTCTTGTGACCTCAACGATTTTCGCCGGGATGACGCGGCCCAGATGAGCCGGATGGCGCTGGAATTGACGCCCAAGGGCGCCCAGACCGACTTGCTTGGGCAGCTTGTGGAGCAGGGCGTTGTGGACGAAGACAAGGCGGCCGCGGTGCGTGCAGAGAGCCAGCAGATCGCAGCGCTCTCGACACGGGCCGAGACAGCGCCATCTTATGAGGCCGAGGTGTTCGCGGCGCTGATCGACGACCCGGATGGCAACAGCATCAGCCTGCACGGCACGCTGGTCGACGAGGGCAAGCGCGCCCGGTTGGATGGCATGCTGTCGGTCGCGCTGGCCGATGGCCGGTCGGCGTCGCAGCAGGTGATCGTGCTGCGCGACAGCGGGGGGATCTCACTGTCGCCCTGGAAGGGCACGGGCTACCGCGACGATCAGGTCGCGGCCCTATTGCGCGAGACCAGCCTGTTGTCGCTTGTGATGTCGGCGGTGCCTGCGCGCAGCCTGATTTCGCAGCTCAGCCAGCGGGGAGATACCTATACCATGACATTGTCGGACGGCAGTGCGCAGCTCAAGTTTGACGCGGGCGGGGTCCCGCAGGAGCGCACGCTTTCCTTGGCGCTGCACGGGGCAATGTACAGCGTGACGGCACAGACCGTACGCACCGAGGACGTGCGGCCGTTTGACGTGCCGGATGGTTACTCGAGTTATATCAAAATTTCCAATACGCCGTAATTGTATCAAAAGATACAGTGCGTGATAAAACAGGGGAGCACGGATGTTCTAAAAGAACAGCCGGCTTCCCTGTTTTCTTTGTAAAAAATTGATGAACAATTGGGGGAAAAAGGAAGGCCCATCTTGTTTTCTTTGGGTAAAGTGCTATAATATCTCATAAGGTATCCCTTGAAGGAGGATGATTCAAATTATGAAAAAAGTTATGAAATCGATGGTGCTCGGCTCGCTGGCCGCAGCGATGCTGGCCTCCGGCGCAGCAGCCGCTAACTTCACCTCGAGTGCGGACGTGCTCAACGAGTTGGGCCTGTTCCAGGGCTCGGAGTCCGGCTATGAGCTGGACCGCGCGCCCGACCGCGCAGAGGCTGCCACCATGCTGGTCCGCCTGCTCGGCAAGGAGGCAGAGGCCAAGTCGTTCTGGCAGGGCATGACTAATCCGCAGCCCGTTCAGCAGGTTGAAGCTGCTTCGGCTTATACGCTGCTCGACAATGAGCTTGGTGTTGCCATGCAGGGCAATACCCTGTATGTTGCAGACAAGGACAAGCTGATGACCAAGGCTGCCGAAGAGGGCATGATGTCCGAATTCGATTACGAGGGTTATACTAAGATGATGTGGGCGCCGATCGGTGTAACCGTACCTGAAGGTGCGGTCAAGGCAACCTTCAGCTATGACGGCATGGAAGGTGAGCCGGTTGAGATTGACCTGACCAAGAACGGCGACACTGCTATGATGCACGTGGAAGACGGCAAGCTGATGTACTATGTCGGCGTTGTCGCTGAAAAGGACGGCAAAACCGATCTGTGGCCGGAAGAGACCATCGTAACTAAGCACTTTGTATGGCTGGACAAGAATGGTACCGTACTGGGCGAGACCAATGCTGCACTCAACTGGAGCCACACTGCACCGACCGCCGAAACCACCGAATCGGCTAAGCCGGTTGAAGAGAGTACGGCTGCAAAGGACTATGTATTCCCGTTCACCGATATGGACAACGGCTACGAGTGGGCAAAGCCCTACGTTGCATGGCTGTACAACGAGGGTCTGACCTCTGGCGCAACCGCAACCACCTTTGAGCCGGGCAACAAGTGCACCGCACAGCAGTACACCACTTTCCTGATGCGCGCCCTGGGCTACTCCGACGCGGCGGGCGGCGACTTTACCTATGACAATGCGATCGCGTTCGCGACCGAGAAGGGCGTTGTTGACGCATACAACATGGATGCCGACAACTTCCTGCGCGACGATGTCGTTGCGATGAGCTATACCGCGCTGTCGGCTGCCCCCAAGAGCGGGGAGACCGATCTCCTGACCAAGCTGGTCAATGAGGGCGCAATCGAGGCCGAGACCGCGGCACCGGTCCAGCAGACCTTCACCACGCTGCGCAACTTCAACAAGGCCTATGAGGCTGTCGCCGCAACCACTTCGGCCGATGCAACAGCTGATTTCACCATGAACATGAGCGTTGCCGACGCGACCGTTGATGCATCGGGCAAGTTTGATGTGCAGGTCAAGGCGGACCCGGCCAACCTGGCCGACATGCAGATGGCGATGACCGGCTCGTTGAGCATGAGCATCCCGGCCACGGACGGCGCAGAGGCCGCTACGCTGGAACTGCCGATGGAGATGTACGTGCAGGACGGTGTGTCCTACACCAACGTCATGGGCGTCAAGGTCAAGCAGGACCTGGATCTGGACAGCGCGCTCAAGGGCATTGACCTGCAGGCGCTGGCCGACATGAACACCGTGCCGCTGTGTATGCTCGACAGCATCTCGCAGGACGGCAACACTTACAAGATGAGCTACAACAGCGAGGCGTTCAACGGCCTGTTTGCGGAGATCTTCAGCCAGATCACCGACCAGATCGAGATCACCGACGAGATGAAGGCCCAGGGCATCACCGAGGATATGTTCAAGATCAGCGTAGACCTGACCAAGGCTGATGTTGAGATGACCTTCAAGGACGGTGGCCTGTATGACCAGAAGGCCGATATGGCGATGACCATGGATATGATGGGCGAGCAGGTCAGCGCGAACATTGTGATGAATATGTCTGCGACCGCAGTCGGTGACGCTGTCACCGTCGAGTACCCGTCCGACCTCGACACCTATGTTGACGCGTCCGAGGTGACGGCCGATACGGCTGCTGATCCTGCGGCAGAGACCGCAGCCGAGGAAATCGAAGCCGCTCCGACGGCGGAGACCACCGACGCTTCTGCTGATGCTGCTCTGGCAACTGATACGGTTGCGGAATAAGCGTTCCATTTCAAAAGCAAAGTTTACTGGAAAAGCCGCCCTTTCGGGCGGCTTTTTTTCTGTGCGCGGAACCATTCAGCGCTTCATCTCGTCCAACAGGGCGCGCAGCTTGGCGGCCGAGGATTCCAGGCGCTTGCGCTCCTCATAGCTCAGGGGCGGGTCCAGCACGGCCTCGATGCCATGCTGCCCCACGACCGACGGCAGGCCCAGGCAGATTTCCTCCACACCGTACCGTCCCTGAATGACCGAGGAGACCGGCAGCACCGAGCGCTCGCCGCGCACGATGGCGCGCGCGATGCGCAGCACGGCCATGCCGATGCCGTAATAGGTCGCGCCCTTGCCCTCGATGATGTGGTAGGCGGCGTCCCGCACGTTCTGGTAGATGTCGTCCAGGACGGACTGGGAAAACTCCTTGCCGGTCACCCGGCAGTAGTCGGGCAGGTCCATGCCCGAGACGTTGGCCGAAGACCAGACGGCAAGCTCGCTGTCGCCGTGCTCGCCGATGATGAAGGCGTGCACGTTGCGGCTGTCCACCTGCAAATACTGACCGACCAGGTATTTGAGGCGGGCGGTGTCCAGCACGGTGCCCGTGCCGATGACCCGGCAGGCGGGCAGGCCGGACAGCTTTTGGCACAGATAGGTCAACAGATCGACCGGGTTGGAGACGACCAGCAGGATGCAGTCGGGCGCGACCGACATGAGGGCGCCCAGGATGCCCTGCAAGATGGCCTCGTTGCGGTGCAGCAGATCGATGCGGGTCTCGCCCGGCTTTTGGTTGGCGCCGGCGGCCAGGATGACCAGGCCGCAGTCCTTGAGGTCCTGGTAGTCGCCGGCGTGGACGGCGCAGGGCTGGGCGAACGAGACGCCGTGGCTGATGTCGGCCGCCTCGCCGTCGGCCTTGGCGCGGTTGACGTCGAGCAGGATCAGCTCGGAAAACAGGCCGCTCGTGGCCAGTGTGTAGGCGGCGGTCGCGCCGACAAAGCCGGTGCCGATGACCGCGCACTTTTGCAGATTCATCATCATCCCTCCAGTTGCCTGTAGTATGGCCCAAATGTGCGCGCATCATGGATGGAAAAAATTTATTTTGTCAGGATGAGAGCGGCTGTGCTACAATGGAAGAACAGAACGCGAATGCAAGGAGGAACCTGAGCAATGAGACAATGGATGCGGAGAGCGGCGGCCGGCCTGCTCGCGGCAGCCGCCCTGACCGGCGCCGCGGGCGCGGCGCACTTCACCCACTGCGCCGACGCCCTCAAGGAGATGGGCCTGTTCATCGGGACCCGGAACGGCTATGAGCTGGACCGCGTGCCGACCCGCGCCGAGGCGGCGGTCATGCTGGTGCGCTTGCTGGGCCAGGAGGATGCGGCGCAGCATAGCGACTTTGCCACCCCGTTTACCGATGTGCCAGCCTGGGCGGCGCCCTATGTGGGCTGGCTGTATGAAAATGAGCTGACGGTCGGCGTCAGCGGCACCCGGTTTGGCACGACCCTGGACTGTAGTGCGCAACAGTACGCCACCTTCCTGCTGCGCGCCCTAGGCTATGCCGATGGGGATGCCTATACATACGAGGAGGCGCTGGATTTCGCCCGTGAACAGGGTGTGATCGATGCGGTCAACTGTGATACCGAGAATTTCCTGCGCGACCATGTCGTCGCCATGAGCTATACCGCGCTCAGCCGCCCGACGGAGGACGGGACGGACACCCTGCTGGACGCCCTGATCCTGCGGGGGAGCGTCAACAAAAGCCAGGCGTCCGATACGCTGACCTTGTTCCAGAGCTATCAGGCTTACGAGCGGGCCAGGGAGCAGACAAGCCAGGCCGATCCGCGCACCTATGAGCTGACGGCAACCATAACGGACAATGCCTACAACACGGCATCCTGCCGCGGGACAGCCACGATCGACGGCGATGACCTGTCGGCCGAACTGCGGCAGGGGGACACGCTGGTCATGGGGCTGTATCAGGCCGACGGCGTGCTCTACCAGTATGTGGACGGACGCACGGTGCGGGCTGATGCACCGGTCGATCTGGGCGGCGGGGTGCAGATCCCGATCAGCGCGGTGATGGGCCTGACGGCGCAGGACGGCCGGTACGCCTTTTCGTTTGTCCCGGCAGTGCTGGGCGAGATGGTGACCACGCCGGGCGCGTCGGTCAGCCAGGTGGACTACAGCGCACGCACACAGGGCGGCCTGCTGGGCCAGCAGACCGGGCGCATCCACATTGCACTGCCGGTTAATGGACGCACGGTGACCTATGAAATCGAACTGACAGCGACGCTGGCCGATCGGGCGGAACAAGTCTCCCTGCCCGATGGGATGGAGGTCTAAAAAATTTTTTCCATAGGAGAAAGAGATTGGGAACTTTCCGATGGAGTAAACGTCTAATTGGATAGAAACTCCAAAGGAGGATGAGGAAATATGAAAAAGAAGCAAATTTTGGCGATGGGGCTGAGCGCAGTGCTGGCATGCACCAGTCTGCCTGCCGCTTTTGCGGCCGATGAGAGCACACAGGTGCCGGCAGCAGAACAGCCGGCCGCCACCGACACGGCGGCCGAGCCTGCAGAGCAGGCCACCAAGTCGTTCCGTCTGGGCTCGATGGCAACGGTCACTGAGGCTATGCTCGAGACTTCGGGTGTGTATCCATATCTGCTGGTGGAGACCGATGATGACCAGCAGATCCGCCTCAACCTGAGCGACAATACACTGGTCGTGGACAACGAGACCGGACTGGCTGCAAACCTGTCGGATATCCAGGTCGGGGATCGCATCTTTGCCTACTATTCGGCGGTTATGACCCGTAGCCTGCCGCCGCAGTCGGCCTGTGAGCTGATCCTGGTGAATGTCGGCGATAACACCCCGGCCTCCCTGCATGAGGTGGGCAGTGTGTCTGAGGCTGACGGCGTCACCTCGGTCCTGACCGCGGATGGCAGCATGATTGTGCGTATGGACGACCAGACATCGTTCTCGCCGCTTGCGACCAAGAATATCGTCACCGTGCAGGATCTGACGCCCGGTACCCGCTTCCTGGCATGGTACGACATTGTAGCGCTGAGCTATCCGGGCCAGACATACACCCAGAAGGTTGTGATCCTGCCGGATCTCCCGGTTGACGAGACTGCGGAGACCGAGGATGCGGCCACTGCCGAGGCCCTTCCGCGTGGCGAGGAGCAGGCGGCAGAGGCACAAGCCGCTGCGCTGACGATTGTGGCAGATGGCCAGACGTTGGATGTCACGGGCGAGATGCGTGACGATGTCGCGGTCCTGCCGGTGCGCGCGGTGGCAGAGGCGCTGGGCTGCGCAGTCTCCTATGCGCAGAAGGATGGCGAGGAGTATGTCACGGTTGAAAACGACACGCGCTCTATGACCATGGAGATCGGTACGGACAGCTATGTCTCGACCAGCAAGATCGAGGGCGCAGTCGGCATGACTGCACCTGCCCAGTATGGCGCCGCGCCCTACATCGTAGATGGCACGACCTATGCGGCGGCAGACCTGTTTGAGTCGCTGGTCGGC
>ERZ1090868.32-NODE-32-length-72440-cov-33.267611_pt1 | contig 72440 bp, 80 predicted proteins | sample MGYA00478475_ERZ1090868 | MGnify/ENA primary metagenome ERZ1090868 (study PRJEB33644, sample SAMEA5815747) | chicken gut metagenome | biome: Chicken; feature: Gastrointestinal Tract; material: Caecum | place: Ireland | collected 2019-01-01 | study: A study of the...
TATTATTTCTTATAGTGTACATGACACAATTAACTAAAAACAACTTTAATGCTCATTATTTTCCCATTTTAAATGTATAATTGTTTAATATTAATTTTTCTGGTAAAATTTTAGCTAACAAAAAATAAGAAAAGAGGCAGAATATGAATATAGATTATAAGAAATTGGCCCAAGCCAAAAAGGACGACATTCTTCGTGATCTTGACGAATTAATCGCAATCGACTCATCTGAGGATTTGAATAATACTTCCGAAGAGTATCCTGTTGGTCCAGGTCCAGTTAAGGCAATGAAGAAATTCTTATCGTTTGCAGAGCGTGATGGTTTCCATATCAAAAATGTTGACAATTACGCTGGCCGTGTCGACTATGGTACTGGTGAAAAACGTTTAGGCATTATTGGCCACATGGACGTGGTTCCAGCTGGTGACGGCTGGGTAACTGATCCTTTTAAAATGTTAATTAAGGATGGTAAAATCATTGGTCGAGGTTCTGCCGATGATAAAGGTCCTGCCCTAGCTGCATATTATGGCATGCTTTTACTTAAAGAAGCTGGATTTGAACCTAAGAAAAAGATTGATTTTATTGTGGGAACCAATGAGGAAACTAATTGGGTTGGCATTGATTACTACCTAAAACATGAGCCAACCCCTGATCAAGTATTCTCACCTGATGCCGAATTTCCAATTATCAACGGTGAACAGGGGATCTATACCCTGACCATGACCTTTAAAGATGACAATAAAAAGGGATCAGTAATCCTTAAGTCATTCAAGGCCGGCATTGCCGAAAACGTAACTCCTCAAAAGGCCTATGCAACTATTGTTGGTAGTGATTTAGCCACAATGAAGGAAAAATATACTAAGTTTTTATCAGATAATAAACTTGAAGGCGAATTCACTATTGAGGGCGATGAAGCTAAGATTGAATTAACTGGTCAAGGTGCCCATGCATCTGCACCTCAAGTTGGTAGAAATGCGGCTACATTTTTGGCAGTATTTCTAGATCAATTTGATTTTGCTGGTCGCGATAAAAGCTGGCTTCATTTCTTAGCCGATGTTGAACATGAAGACTTTAACGGCAAAAAATTAGGCGTTGCTCATCATGATGACTTGATGGGTGATCTCTCAAGTGCTCCATCAATGTTTGACTACGAGGAAAATGGAAATGCTGTTTTGAAAGATAATATTCGCTATCCTCAAGGTACTGATCCAGATAAGATGGTTAAGCAAGTTGAAGCAAAATTTGGTGATATCTTAACTCCAAGTTTTGCTTCATTTGAAGAACCTCATTATGTACCTGGAGACGATCCATTAGTTCAAACCTTGCTCAAAGTTTATGAACGCCAGACTGGTAATAAAGGTCATGAAGTCGTGATCGGCGGTGGGACTTATGGGCGTTTATTTAAGCATGGAGTTGCATATGGCGCTCAACCTGAAGATGCTCCAATGGTTATGCACCAAGCAAATGAATATATGAAGGTAGATGACCTAATTAATTCAATTGCGATTTATGCCGAAGCTATCTATGAATTGACCAAGGACGCCGAATAAAAATTTTTACATGTATCAAAAAAGCTTATATACTGATCTTGTTTTAATGCAGTATATAAGCTATAGAAAGTTGCTAGTGTCATATATCACTAGTGACTTTTTTATTTTTCCAATAAAATTTCTTCATTATTTTTCTTAGATTTTAGCCAAAAATGATGTCCCAAGTAACAAATAGCTACAAAAGGAATTGTATAGTACAATGCTACTCTTTGAGTTGGATCGAACCAGATTAACACACAAGAAAGTAGGCTTGATATAAATGCAAAATATGGAATTACAGGATACCATGGGGTCTTGTACTTCAATTCACTGAGTTGATGACCTGAGTTTAAAAATGCCCTTCTAAACTTCAATTCTGACCATGCAATCGCCGTCCAAACGAATACAACAGCTAATCCAGAAACTTCGTTGCCCAACGACCAAAGCATTCTAGTTGAAGCATACAAACCTGAATTGGCCGCAGAAATAATTGCAGTCAAAACTACGAAGTTCATAATATTTGCAGCAAATGGCACATGAATTAGGTCAAGCACATACACAAATGGGCTTTGAGTTACTCCAGCCGTATGATAAGGAATTAATGCAGCCATAACTACAATTGAGCCAATAAAGAAGACAATTAAACGCCAAAGTGTTGTCCTAATTGCTTCAGGAATAGCTTTCTGAGGATTCTCTGCTTCACCAGCCGTAATGCCAATAAGCTCAGTTCCTGAAAAAGCAAAGTTTACTATTAGCATTGTTGTAAATACTCCACCCCAGCCGTTGGGGAACCAGCCATTTTTATAAAAATTAACCAATCTCAATGTGCTTGATAAACTTTGCTCAACTGATCAATCAAAGCTGTTGCGGTCCATAATTTATTATTAGTATCTACGTCTTGTTTTCCCAATTCATACGACATTGCACCATCTAGGACTAATCCCTTATTTTTAATCTGTTCAAGCAAACCCATTTTTTTCATGCTGTCAACATTATTTTAGTAAATTTCCTAAATAATAGCCGCAATAAACTAGAACCAAGCCACCCAGATATGATGACACCGCGTAGAATACAAGACCACGATAATTTTTACTCTTATAAAGCTCAACTAATTCTGTATTCATAGTGGAAAAGGTTGTATAGCCACCCATTACTCCAGTTCCTAGTAATGCATAAATAAAAGTGTTAGCACCAATTCCAAAAATCAAGCCTAAAATTAATGCTCCAGTTAAGTTAATAAGCAAAGTCGGTGTAGGTAAATTAGAAAATTTATTACCAATCCATTCCCAATGCTTTTTACCATAATTAGTAATAGCATAACGAAGCATAGCTCCAATTGATGCACCAATTCCTGCAAGCAAAAAATTCATCGTGTATTCCTTTCCTTTCTTACTAATTGACCAACTTTTTTACCAATTTTCATTCCTAACATAGCAAAAACAAAGCCAAAAATAATTGAGCTAAAGTAATAAATTACTGCTTCGATTGGCAAATTAGCCTGCATATTTTTTAAAACATCAAGATTAAAAGTTGAAAAAGTAGTAAATGCACCTACAAAGCCAGTACCCAATCCAACTACAAGCCACTGCCTAATCTCTTTAGTTTCAATAAAAAAGTAGGTAAAAAACGCTAATAAAAAGCAACCTATGACATTACCCCAAAAAGTACCATAATAGCTGAAGTTTGCATTTAAACCAGCACGTGCCATACCACCAAAAAAGGCGAAAATAGCGATACTAATGTAATTAATAAATTTTGAATTCAAACAGATTCCTCCCACAAAAAAACGTCTACTCTACCCCTATCGGATAAAGTAGACGTCATTAGATTTTACTCGGTTAATGGCGAACGTCATCACCTATTCAGTTGACAGTTATCATCATACGACTTTTCTGTTTGGTTGACAAGTTGTATTGTGTGCGTGTCGCAAAGCGACACGCAGTTTGATTATTTAATAAAAAATTTAGTAACAACGTGCTTAAAAACAATGTATAATTATTTTTAACGAATGTTTGAAAGGAGCCTCAATCTTGACTTTTCCATATGAAGATAAATTTCGCATTTACTGTAAACAACAAAAGAAACTAGCCGATTCAACTATTTCTCTAGCCTGTTCTTCAATTTCAACTTTTTGGGATTATTATTCTGGTAGTTTAGATGCTACTGAAGCAAATGTAGAAAATGTTACAACTGGAGATATACGTAACTTTTTAGATTCACTTGAAAATAAACTCCATATGAAAAGTAATACAGTAAATAAATATCTTAGTCACATAAAGATGTATTTTGTTTTTTTGAATGAATATGGCTACATCATTACTTATCCATTGCTCACTTTACGTGGTAATCGCTTCAATCGTAAGCAAAACTATGTTATTGGCTGGGAAAATTATTTATCAGAATTAATTCAAATAAAAAATATTCATCCTGAAACTATCAAGATGATGGCTGCTATTGCTTGTGGTTTTAAGCCAAAAGAAATTATGATTTTGCATGTAAATGAATTGTTGGCAAAAGTTAAAGAAAATGATGTCAGAGAATATATCCAAAATCACACTAATTTTGCCAATAACGATAATCCCTATCTGTTTGCTCGCCGCGATGGTAAACATTACGCTTCTGATTTTAATATTAACCAAAAAATTGCCCCTGACCGTTCAATAGTCGGCATGCCATTAACTACACATAAGCTTCGGATGTCTTATGTCTACTCTGTTTTGTCTAATTCAAAATTAACAGAAGCGGATTATATTGAAAAATTACATCTTTCAATGAAAACTTTAAATTACTACCGTAAAAATATGACACTCTATGTAGAAACAAGTAAATTTGAATTAAAAAAATAAACAAGCAAAAACGACTACCCATTTCGAGTAGTCGTCTTTGTTTGTTGAAGGTGAAATTTCAACAAATCTATCTTAGTCAGAACTTGGAGTTATCTATTAGTACCAGCCATTTGCTTGCCAGAAACTTTTAGCAGCGCTCCAAGAGCCATATCTAGATTTGACATAATTATCCGCTACACGTTCTTGGTTAGCAGCTGAATAATCACCATTCAAATAAGATGAAGAAAGTTGATACTTACCTACATATTGGCCATTTCTAGCACTGTATGAGCCACCAGATTCTTTGCTTGCAATCCATGCCTTTGCACTAGCTTCGGAACCTGTTGCGGTTGATGAATATGAACTAGTTGTTGTCGTCTTAGGTGTGTAGTTCACATTTGAATAAGTGTATGAACTTTGACTTTGGCTAGCTTGTGTAGTTTGTTGAGCTGACGTTTGTGTTTGAGTGTAGGTATTTTCTTGTCTAGCTTGAGTATTTTGGCTAGTAGTATAATTAGTTGCCAATACCCATTGATTTAAGCCAAGATCATACCACTTCTGTCCCTTTGAATCATAAGCAGTTTTTATAATCTTCCAGTTAGTACCTGCAGCTAGAGTTTGACCAGTTGCAACTGGAATTTCATAGTTATTGTAAACGGTAGTAGCTTGTGTAGTTGTATACACTACTGCATCATTTTGCACAACGGCAGCTTGTGCTTCATTATTATCTAGTTGATTGATTGCACCAATACCTGCAAGTGATAAAGCAGCAACAGCAATAGTCTTAGTTAAAATAGATTTAGTTTTCAAAAAACATCTCTCCTTAAATTAAAACGTCAATTACTATTCGTCATTTTTGTTTTATTATTCTCTTGCAATTGACATTTTATATAATACCTGCTTCGAGTTGCAGTTCCATCACAGCCAGATCACACAATGATTAAAGAAAAATGTTTTTTCGTAACAGTTGGAAATATTTTTAATAAATCTAGATTTCTCTGCAATATTTGTAAAAATCATGCAATATATGAACAAAATTTGACGACAAAATAAGCATCCCTACGCCATAAAAGATCGTTTTAGGGATGCTTATTTAATTAATAATCTAATTCTTGGTCCATACTTGCAGGCCAGCCACCAATACCACGTTTTTGATCAAGGCCACGCAATGTCTCCATCTCTTCAGCAGTAAATTCAAAATCAAAAATATCCAAATTATCCTTCATGTGTAACGGATTCGTCGAGCCAGGAATAGTCATGATATTTTCTTGTACCAAGAAGTGTAACGCAATTTGTGGCACTGTCTTATTATACTTCTCAGCCAAAGAAAGTAAGGCTGGGTCATTAAATAAAGCCTTCATTCCTTCACCGAGTGGTGACCAAGATTCATGTACAATATTATTTTCAATTAAATATTTATGCATTTTCTTTTGTTGCTTAAAGACAGACGTTTCAATTTGATCAATTACTGGCTTAGTATCGAAATTATTCATAATTTCATTTACTTGATCATGGTTGAAGTTACTCAGTCCAATTGAACGTAGCTTTCCCGCCTGATATGCCTCCTCAAGTGCCTGGTAAGTACCTAAACTATCAGACATAGGCCAGTGAATAATCATTAAATCAAAATAGTCTTGCTGGGCGCGAATTAACGATTCATTAATCCCCTTCTTCGTCTCTCTATAACCACTTGTTTGCGCTTTAGTGGTCAAAAAAATGTCTTCACGTTTAATGCCGCTTTTGTTAATAGCATTGCCTACTTCTGCATGTTCCAAAGCCAAAGATTGGAGTTTTTACACCGTTATTAAAAGTTAAATATTTAATTTTTATTCCTCAATATTTTATTCAGGATCAGATGCAGAGTGATAAGTAATACTAAATCCAGCTTGATATTCCTTACCTGGCTCCAAATGATTCATACCATATTTGTGCTCTAGCTCACCATCAGCATCTTCTCTATCTGCAATTCCCCACCATGGCTCAATACATACATAATTAGCGGTATTTGGATATTGTGACCAAATGCCAACATATGGTGCATTTCTAGTCCAAACATTGATGTGGAATTTACTCTTATCAGTTCTCAAAGATACTTTATTGTCATGACCATGTAATTCATAAATCAAGGCATCATCTTTAAATAGCTCATCACTTAAACCAATAAAACTATCAGTCGAAGCTAGAGAACGATTATTCCAGTCAAGATATGCTCCTTTAAGTGGGATTTTTACCCTAGCAATAGATGGATGCATATCGAAATAATAATCTTCTTTCTCTTCCCCATTATTTACTGGTAAGTTAAATCCAGGGTGACCACCTACACCAAAAATCATAGTTTCATCTGATTTATTAACTACGCTAAAGTTTTCTTCCAATAAATTATTCATCAAATTATAGTTAACTCTGAATTCAAATTTAAATGAATACATTTCACGCGTTTTTTCATTATCTTTCAGTAAGAACGTGATACTTTCTTGTGTATGATTCTCCACTTCAAAATCACAATCACGGGCAAAACCATGCTGACCCATATGATAGGTCTTACCTTGATACTTATATTCATCATTCTTAAGTCGCCCTACAATTGGAAAAAGTACAGGTGCATGTCTGCCCCATATCTCTGGATCAGCTTGCCACATATATTCTTCACCGGTATGAGCTCCTTTAACGCTCTGAACCTCAGCTCCGTGATCCGAAATCACTACTTCGATAATATTATTCTTGATTGTGTAATCCATAACTAAATTTCCCTCTACATATCAAACAGTTAAAAATCATAATGTAATCGCTTAATTATTTATATTTTAACATTAATGCGTCAATAAGCCAGAATAAAAACAAAAGAAACAAGTAAATTTATTTTCTTAAATCATTGATAATACTTGACTTTGGGTAGAAAAAAAGCATTCAAACTTTGAATTGAATGCTTCATTCGTGATTCTTTGATCAATTAGAGAATAAATTTAGTTAAGTCTTTATTCATAATAATATCGCCTAACTTATCTTCAACATAGGCTTCAGTAACTGTGATTTCACCCATTTCCATATCAGGCCCTTCGTAAAGAACGTCTTCTAAGAGCTTTTCAAGAATAGTTGAAAGTCGACGAGCACCAATATTATCAGTGCCTTGGTTAACATCAAAGGCAATCTCCGCAATTTTATCAACGGCTTCTTGGGTGAAAACTAACTTAATGCCATCTGCCTTCATTAAAGCAATGTATTGCTTAAGCAATGAATTTTGTGGATCCTTCAAGATCTTGACAAAATCGTCCTTGGTTAAAGCGTTAAGTTCAACCCGAATTGGAAAACGTCCTTGAAGTTCTGGAATCAAATCACTAGGCTTACTTTCAGCAAAGGCACCTGCAGCAATAAACAAAATATGATCAGTTGAAACTGGGCCATATTTTGTATTTACAGTTGAGCCTTCAACGATTGGTAAAATATCTCTTTGAACACCTTCACGAGAAACTTCACCAGAATTACGTTTATTACCAGCAATAATTTTATCAATTTCATCAATAAAGATAATTCCGTTATTCTGGCTTCTTTCAATAGCATGTTGATAGATAGCGTCATAGTCAACTAACTTACGTGATTCTTCTTGAATCAAAACTTCACGTGCTTCTTTTACTGATAAAGTACGCTTAACCTTTTTCTTAGGCATAAGATCACTAAGCATTGAGCCCATATCCATCCCCATTTGACCCATCATGTCACTCATTGGGTTGGCCTTAGGAGCTTGTTCTACCTCTATGGTAACTTCGTGATCTTCAAGTAAGCCTTTAGCTAGCTTTTCAGCCACATCCATTCGTTTGTTTCTTACATCAGCAGAAACATCCTCTTCATGATCTTCTTCGCGATTATTTTCTCCCATCAACATAGACATCATATCTTGCATTTGCTGCATTTGATTTTCACGACGTTCATGTTTCTCTGCTGGAGCTAACAAACGAACCAATTCTTTATTTGCTTCTTTAGTTGCTTGAGTCTTTACACGAGCAAATTGGTCCTTTTCTTCCATTCGTACGGCTTCGGAAACCAAGTCACGGACCATTGATTCAACGTCACGTCCTACATAACCTACTTCAGTAAACTTCGTTGCCTCTACTTTAACAAAGGGAGCTTCTACAATATCAGCTAAACGACGAGCAATTTCAGTTTTACCTACACCAGTAGGACCAGCCATTAATAAATTCTTAGGCGTTACTTCACGTTGCATTTCTTTAGATAACTGCATTCTACGGTAACGGTTGTAAAGAGCTATCGCAACTGATTTTTTAGCTTCATCTTGGCCAATAATATATTCGTTTAAAATTCTAACTATTTCTTTTGGGGTCTTAATAGCCATTTCCTTCACTCCTAAATTTCATCAGTGACAATTTTATCATCAGTGAAAACATCAATTCCTGAAGCAATCTTTACAGCTTCATGTGCAATTTCATCGGCCTTCATATCTTTTGCGTGTCGAGTCATGGCAATCGCTGCGGCTTGAGCAAAATTACCACCTGAACCAATTGCAACTACGTTTTCATCAGGTTCAAGTACTTCACCATTACCTGAAATTAAAAGTAGGTCTTTGTCATCAAAAGCAATCAACATTGCGTTTAATTTTTGTAGAGTTGGATCCTTACGCCATGCTTGAGCCATTTCCACGGCAGCACGACGAAGATCGCCTGAGTAGCTTTCGAGCTTGCCCTCAAGCATATCTTGAAGGCTGACTGCATCAGCTACACCACCGGCAAAACCAATTACTACACGATCATGGTAAATACGACGAATCTTACGCGCTGTTGCCTTGGCAATAACTTTTTCGCCTAAGGTTACTTGTCCATCACCGGCAATTGCTGTTTTTCCATTAAATCTTACTGAACAAATTGTTGTCATGTTAAACCTCAACTTTCTTTATTACGAGGAAAATATTTTTGATAATCTGATTTTAAATGAGCCATTGTTACATGAGTATAGATTTGCGTTGCTGATAGACTACTGTGTCCTAATAACTCTTGGACACTTCGCAAATCTGCTCCATTATTAAGCATCGCGGTAGCAAAGCTATGTCGCAACTCATGTGGGTGTACTTTACCACTAATTCCTGCCTGATTAAAAGTTTTTTGCATTACAGTTTCAATTCCGCGGCTAGTAATGCCAGTTCCTTGATTATTTAAAAATACATGCTGTTCATCATCATTTTTAAGTAATAATGGACGTGCATTTTCTAAATAAGCAATCAAAGATTTTTTTGTTTTATCATCAAAAGCAACATAACGGTCTTTATTTCCTTTACCGTGAACCAAAATTGTCTGTAAGTCTAAATCAAGTTGATTCAAAGTAAGATTACTAACCTCACTTACCCGCATTCCTGTCGCATAAAACAGTTCAAACATTGCCAAATTTCTCATCGTCAAAGGCTTATTTCCCTTCAATGAATCAAAAACCTGCTTTAATTCAGGCTGGTAAAAAAATTGCGGTAATTTTTTCTCACCACGGCGTAAAGTAATACCCTGAGTTGGATCGATTGCCACTAGTTTGCGGCGGGTTAAAAAACGGTAAAAAGAATGCAGGCTGGACATCTTGCGCAACTGACTACTACGGGCTAACTTGCGTTCTGCTAAATGTTGTAGATAAACCTGGATATCACGTTCTCTTACTTTAGTCCAACCTGGGAATCCACCATTTTCATGCCAAAACCTTTCCGCTTCATGCAAATCTGTTTGATAAGCTAAAACGGTTTTCGCACTATAATGACGCTCATTTTGTAAATATGATAAAAATTGATCTAACTCACTTTGCCTTTGGTTCATTAATCTAAAACTTCCGTCTTAAATTCATCTAAACTAGCAAGACCACGTTCACTGACCTTCTCATGGCGCTCACGCTTCTTGCGAATCTTCTTACCCTCTAGTGGAGGTAGCAAAGCAAAACTAGCATTCATTGGTTGGAAATGTTTAGCACTCGTAGTAGTTATGTAGTTAGCCATTGAGCCTAACGCAGTATCTTTTGGGAAAGCCACAGTATCTTTCCCCATAGCTTCACGTGCTGCATTAATTCCTGCTACTAAGCCACTACCTGCACTTTCTACATAGCCTTCAACACCTGTCATCTGGCCTGCAAAAAATAATCCAGGCTGCTCTTTTGCCTCGTAAGAAGCTGTCAAAACTTCTGGTGAAGCCATATAAGTATTACGATGCATTTTACCATAACGAACGAAACGTGCATTTTCTAAGCCTGGGATCATTGAAAATACTCGTTTTTGTTCACCAAATTTCAAATGAGTTTGGAAACCAACAATATTATACATTGAAGCTGCAGCATTATCTTGGCGCAACTGTACAACTGCATAAGGAGTTTTGCCTGTATGTGGATCTTCTAATCCTACTGGTTTAAGTGGACCAAAAAGCATTGTTTTAGCACCACGCGCTGCCATTACTTCAATTGGCATACACCCCTCAAAAACATCGCTATTTTCAAAACCATGTAATTGCGCAGTTTCAGCGTTAATTAATTCCTGACTAAACTTTTCATATTGCTCTTCAGTCATAGGACAATTCAAATATGCAGCTTCACCACGATCATAACGCGACTTTTTATAAACAATGTTCATATCAATCGAGTCAGCGGCCACAATCGGAGCTGCTGCATCAAAGAAATGTAAACTATCAGTTCCAGAAAATTTTTGAATCTGTCCAGCTAAAGCATCACTAGTTAACGGACCAGTTGCAATAATTGTAATCCCATCTTTCGGAATTTCAGTAACTTCTTCTTCGTGAACAGTTACATTCTCTAACCCACGCAAAGTGTCAGTTACGTATTTACTAAAACTATCACGATCAACGGCTAATGCTCCACCTGCAGGCACTTGAGTTTTGTCGGCAGCTTTCATGATCAATGAATCTAAATGGCGCATTTCTTCTTTTAAAAGACCTACAGCATTAGATAATTGATTTGATCTCATTGAATTGGTACAAACCAGTTCCGCAAATTCACCAGTTTCATGAGCTGGAGTCTCCTTTTTTGGTCGCATTTCATAAAGGTCAACATGAATACCACGCTTAGCTAATTGCCAAGTTGCTTCACTACCAGCAAGACCTGCACCAATAACTGTTACATTTTTTGGCATTTACTCACCTATATTTTCTATGTTAATTGTTTTTTTCGTTTTCACTGTCTTCACGATAATCACCGTTAGGACAAAGAATCACTGGACCTTTTTTAGAATGCTTTTCTACTAAAAAGTGGCCATCATTTGGACAATTTCTGCCAATTGGCTTGTCCCATGAGACAAAGTCGCATTCTGGATAACGAGAACAGCCGTAGAATTTACGATTTCTACGTGATTTCTTTTCGACAACCTGACCTTTGCCACATTTTGGACAAACTACACCGATTTCTTTAATGATTGGCTTAGTATTACGACAATCTGGGAAACGAGAACAAGCATAGAACTTGCCATAGCGTCCCATCTTAATCACCATTGGTGCACCACAAATATCACAATTAAAGCCAGCTGGCTCATCCTTGATTTGTACCTTTTCGATTTCACTATCAGCCTTATTTAATTCTTTCTTAAACGGTTGATAGTATTCGTCAACAACATGAACCCAATCCTTTTTACCATCTTCGACTTCATCCAATTCATTTTCAAGTCGGGCGGTGTAATCAACATCAGTAATATCTGGGAAGAAGCTTTCAATTAAGCCATCAACAATTTCACCTAATTCAGTTGGTACAATTGAACGACCATCAAGTTTAACATAATAGCGGCGTTGAATTGTATCTATTGTAGGTGCATAAGTTGAAGGACGGCCCACGCCATTTTCTTCCAATGCGTGAACTAATGATGCTTCAGTATAGCGTGCTGGTGGTAACGTAAAGTGCTGTTTGTTATCGGACTTAGTCATCTTGACCTTGTCACCCTCTTCAAGATCAGGTAAGTCAACATTCTTTTCTTGTTGATTATCATAAACCTTGGTGAAACCAGCAAATTTCAATTTAGAACCAGTAGTTCTAAAAATCACACCATTTTGAACAATATCTGCACGAACAGTATCATAAACAGCTGGGGTCATTTCACTGGCCAAAAAACGTGACCAAATCAATTTGTATAAACGATATTGTTCCGTAGTTAGGACACTCTTTAATGACTCCGGTGTGCGATATACAGATGTTGGGCGAATGGCCTCGTGAGCATCTTGTGCGTCCTCTTGATTCTTAAAATGGCGTTGACTCTTAGCTGCAAATTCTGCACCATAATTTTCATGCAAAAACTTAGAAGCCTCTTGTTGGGCAACTGGTGATGTTCTCTTAGAGTCAGTTCTCATATAAGTAATCAAACCAACTGTTCCTTGCTTACCTAAAGAAATCCCTTCATATAATTGCTGAGCAATACTCATAGTTCTACGAGTACGATAACCTAAACGCTTATTGGCTTCTTGCTGCATTGTAGAAGTTGTAAATGGGGCTGCTGGCTGACGCCGACGTTGCCGAGCAACAACTTTATCTACTGCAAAGTCCTTTTTCTTATCGATTTTAGCCAAAACATCCTTAACAGAATCGATATTAGGCAATTCTTTCTTTTTGCCATCAACACCATAAAAGGCAGATTTAAAAGTTTCTTTACCCTTAGCAAATTCCGCATCAATTGACCAATATTCTTTTGGCTTAAAGTTCTTGATCTCCTTTTCACGATCAATCACTAATTTTAAGGCAACTGATTGTACACGTCCTGCAGATAAACCTTTTTTAACTTTGGCCCAAAGAATTGGTGAAAGTGAATACCCTACAATTCGATCAAGTACACGTCTTGCCTGTTGGGCATAAACCGTATCCATATCAATTGTCCGGGGATGCTTGAAACTTTCTTTAACTGCATCCTTGGTAACTTCGTTAAAAGTTACTCTATTCTTGGCTTTTTCGTCAAGATTCAATGCGTGCGCTACGTGCCAAGCAATTGCTTCGCCTTCACGATCGGGGTCGGATGCTAAATAAACATCCTTGGCCTTCTTGGCTTCGCTTTTTAATTCTTTAATGGTATCGCCTTTACCACGAATGGAAATATACTTAGGCTTATAGTCGTCTTCAAAGTCGATTCCCATTTGTGACTTAGGCAAATCACGAATATGCCCCTTGGAAGCAATAACGTGATAGTTTCTTCCTAAATATTTTTCAATAGTCTTAGCTTTTGCAGGTGATTCCACAATGACTAAGGTCTTTTTACGTTTTTTTGTTGTTTTACTTTTCGCTTTAGTAGGCATTAACTGCCTCCTTAATTCTTATTTTATTTTATGGGTACAGTCCAAAAATAACTAATACTTTCTGAATTGTCAAATCTTTATCTTGTTAAATTTAAAATCAACAATTGGCGTAGCTCCTGCTTCAATTAATTGATTGGGACCTGCAGACAATGCATTAGTAATTGGTCCAGGTACTGCATAAATATCGCGATTTTCTTGTAACGCTAAATTAGCAGTAATCAGTGAACCCGACTTTTCTTTAGCCTCAGTAACGATTACGCTTTGACTTAAGCCGGCCAAGATACGGTTGCGTTCAGGAAAACGATACGGACGCGGTGGTGTATCAGGCAAATATTCACTAATCAATAGTCCCTTTTGCACAATCTCTTCTTGTAAAGCAAAATTTTGCATTGGATATGAAAAATTTAAACCATTACCAATAACCGCAATTGTTTTTCCTTGGTTGAAAAGTGCAGCCTTATGAGCTAAGGCATCAACGCCTTTTGCTAAGCCACTTGCTACAACCTGACCAGATTGCACAATATTAGGTACCAAGCGATTAATAACATCTTGACTATACTTAGTCGGATAGCGTGAGCCAACAATTGTAATGATTTCTTTTTGCAGTAAAGAAATATCTCCTCGGGTAAACAATACCATAGGTGGTCGATAAATTTGACGTAGTTTTTCTGGATATGCTTCATCGAAAAAACTGATTATGTCACACTGCTGTTCAATTTGTTGTACCATTCGATCCAACTGATCATCCTGAAAAGCGCGATAGCATGCATCCATTAGCTCCTCAGTTAATTCAATTTGTTCTAATTCTTCAAATTCAATTTCTGTTTCATCAGTTAACTGATTAGCAATTGTCAGCAATTTAACATAACCAATCCCTTTTTGCAATTTTAATTTTAGTAGAAATTCTGTTTTTTTCATAAAAAAGCCCTCCACTATTTATTACGCAAAAAGAGACCATTATTTTTTTATAAATTGAAATTTATTCAAAAAAATCACTGACTGGAGCAAATGTTTTGCGGTGAATTGGCGTAGGGCCATACTTTTTCAAGGCTTCAATGTGCTCCTTGGTGCCGTATCCTGCATTATGATGAAAGCAATATTGAGGGTATATTCTATCATAATCATCCATCAATTGATCTCGAAAGACCTTGGCCACAATTGAAGCTGCCGCAATTGAATTCGACTTAGCATCTCCCTTAATCAATTTAACTTGGGGTAGATTTACTGGCACATTCATTGCATCTACCAAAAGTGCATTCGGCTTAACATCAAGTGCTCGTACTGCTTGAGCCATCGCTTGACGGTCAGCTTCATAAATATTAATTTGATCGATTACCTCTGCACTTTTTACTCCAATACCAACACTAACTGCTTCCGCTAAAATTTTAGGATATAACTTCAATCGTTTCTCTGGGCTCAATTTCTTCGAGTCGTTTACATCTAATAAATCAAAATCTTGATCAATTATCACAGCAGCAGTTACTACCGGTCCAGCTAAAGGGCCACGTCCTACCTCATCAACACCCGCTACTAATTGTCCCTTTTCCCAGAACTTTTTTTCATAAGAAAAGCGACACAAAAACTCTTCTTTTTTTGCTAGTAATTTTGCTTGACGCTTACGATAACTAACTAACAATTTTTGTACGCCGGCCCGCGGATCTGCCTCAAGTTCGTTAATTTGGGCTTCAGAGACCTCAGATTTCAACAGTTCTTTTATTTCTTTAATTGTCATGGTCTATCTAACGTAATCCTTCCGATTGCACCCTTACGCAATTTTTGTAACATAAATAATGAAAAACGATCATAATCATCACGCATGCCATATTTTTCAGTCATTGCCAAAAGCAAATCTGGATCAGCCATATCAGCAATTTGCTGTTCAGGTAATTTAGAAAATTTAAGCAGATCCTTAGCATAAAATTCACGTAAATTTTTCAAAACAAATAATGCTACATCATCTGCATGAAAAACACTATCCTTAATTGCACCGAAAGCAGCTAATTTATAACCAACTTCCTGATCAGAAAATTTAGGCCATAAAATCCCTGGTGTATCGAGCACTTGAATATTAGCATTTGTTTTCAGCCATCTTTGTCCCTTAGTTACACCTGGTTTGTTACCGACTTCAGCCACGTTCCGACCAACTAAACGATTAATCACCGTTGACTTGCCACAGTTAGGAATACCTGCCAAAGCAATTCTAATAGTAGGATTTGAGGCCCCTCGTGCTTCTAGCTTCTCTGTTTTGGCAGCTGCCGCCTTTTTTACTAAGGAAACCAACTTCTGCATATTAGTATTGTGCAAGGAGTCAAGTGCCAAAACATACTTATTATCTCCAGCTAATTCTGCTGCCCATGCCTTTGTTAAAACTGGATCAGCTAAATCAGCCTTATTTAAGATAATAATATGTGGTTTATTACCAACTAGTTCTTCAATCATTGGATTTCTTGAAGCTTGCGGAATTCGGGCATCAAGTACTTCCACCAAAACATCAATCAGTCCTAACTTATCTTCCAGTTGATTACGAGCCTTGTTCATATGCCCCGGATACCATTGAATTGTTGCCATATTATCTCTTCTTTCTAAAATTAATCATTTTCATCATCTAAGAACACCACTTCTGACATCAAAATCTGTCTATATAAAGCCAGAAAGCCTCGACGATATTCTCTCTCTTGTTGTGCAATTTTACCTAAATAGTCACGTTCTTGTCTAAAAGCATATCTATATACCTCAGCTCTAAATTCTTTCTGATCATCGGGTAATTCTTTTTGTTTAATTGTATACTTTATTTCCCTAGCAAAATCAACCATATAAGTTTGATTCATTTGTGCCCTTAAATCGAATTTTAATTGTTTTCGAATCTTTTTAGGTAAATAGATCTTTTTCATTTGATCCATAGCATACTCAATCATTGCCACACGAACTCGATCAACTTCCTTTCTCTGATCAAAATCAGGTATATCTTTGTCCAAGATCATGTGAAAAACAATTGTTGGAACAATCATACTTAGTAAAATAAGCGTAATTTCACTCACCAAAATTAAATGGAAATCTGCTACATTAATACGTAAATCATATAACGTATATGCCAAGGCAAAAGTAACTGCTCCATGAATGCCACCCAGACTAAAAATCAATGCTTCTTTATTACTCGTTTTTCCTTTAATAGAAGGGCTAAATCGATAATAAAAGTATCTAATAAGCAAATTAGCTAGGTATAAAATTATTCCGTTATAAAAAATAAAGGCATTAGTAAGCCTTCTTCGCTCAGATTCAACGTTATGAATCAATCCGGCTGCAACGACTGCAATAATTCCAGAAACGTGAATTTCTTCTGCTAAAAAATATATTATTAACGGTGTCAAAAAGAATATGACTTCAACCGGCATTGCAACACCAGCAGATAAATGATATTTGGAGCGAAAACTTTCCTGACGCAAGAAAACTAATAAAGTAGCCACCAAAGCTCCTAGAAAAATACCTCCACCTGCAGAATATAAAAAATTACCTATTGCTTGTCCAATCCGTAATTCTTGATGCAAGTACCAATCAACTGCCATATTAAGCAAAATGATACCTGAAGCGTCATTAAACAAAGACTCATCTTTTAGGTAAAAAGCAATCTTCTTATGCAGCTTCAATCCATGTGTTACAGATTCTGTTGCTGTAGCATCTGTTGGCATTGAAATTGCAGCCAGAATAAAAGCCAGTGGTAGAGAAACCCATACTAAAATAGATCCCGAATCCCGCAGTTATAGTTGCCAAGATAATCATAATAACCGTTAACCCAACTATTGCACGCCACGAACGTAAAACATTGTACAACCTAGTACGTTGTCCCTCAAAAAATAGTAATGGCGCTACAATCAAGCCCATAAATAATTCCGAGCTAAAGCTCTCAATTAATGAATTAGTTTGTGGTACTAGTGCAATAGCCGCTCCAATCGCCATTGCAATGTAATTAACTGATATTCTCTTCAAAAAGCGTTGTTGAATAATCGTCGCAAATGCTACCGCAAAGACAATAAAACCAATAAAAATTACTACCTGCATTTTTCTACCCACTTAATAAAAAAGCCCAGGCATCTATCAGGCTTGGGCTTAATACATCATTTTGTCTTCATACATTCGATAAGCACGATCAAAAATTGACATACTTGGTAAATAACTAGCATTCAATTCCAAATAATCTGACAATTTCTCATAATCTTGTTCTTGCTTAGGAAAAGTCAGGTCATGCTGTGCATTATTCGCAAATTGAGCTACGTCATCAGCTGAATCTGCATCCCTTTGCGTCATTAAATATCGATAAAAACTTTCTCGGTAAGCCATAATTACTCCACATAATATAAGATCGCATAAGCACCATTGCCAGCATGTGTTGCGATAATTGGACTTGTCTCTGCCACTAAAACATTAATTGCAGGATTGATTGCACGAATTTTTTCAGCTAATTCTTCCATTAATTCAGGTGTATCAACGTACGAAATGCCTACTTCTTTAATATGCTCTTTATTATCTGCGATTTCTTTTAACACTCGTTCATCAAAAGCACGTGTAAATTTCTTACCTCGTCCTTTTTTGGCTACGATTAACTTACCTTGTGGCATCTGAAGAGCGATTCTAATATTAAGCATAGTAGCAATTCGACCAGAAAGTGCACCTAAACGGCCACCCTTGATTAAGTTTTGTAAATTAACTACCATCATTTCCAGTTTTTGAGTACTACGAATCTTTTTAACATGATCAATAATCCCAGCCATGCTTTTACCAGCCTGAGCATCCTTAGCAGCAGCCAAAACTTGGAAGCCTTCTGCCCTGTCGGTTAGTTCAGAGTCAATAATTGTAACATTATCGCTTTGACCTGCAATTTCTGCAGCTTGACGAGCGGCATCTATCGTACCACTTAATGATTTAGCTAAGAAAATACCAATCACTTGACTGCCATCTGCAGTTAATTTTTTAATCACATCAACAAAACGGCCAATTGGTGGCTGACTAGTCTTAGGTAAGCTCTCCGCTTCGTTCATCTTCTTGACAAAATCACTTCTAGTGATATCAATCCCATCCACATATGACTTACCGTCGATGGTAATCGTCAATGGGACTACTGTAATGTCATATTTTTCAACTTCTTCTGGTGTTAATTGGACGGAAGAGTCCGTCATAACTTTTATCTTCGACAACGTATTCGCCTTCAATTCTAATTTGTTTACCCGATTTATGATAAAATGTAAGCAACATATATACTGTATTGTATCAAAAAACTATTAGAAGAAAAAAGGATTGATTACACTTCATGAAAATTAGCAAACTTTGGCAGCAACCAGAACAACGATCAGAAAGGTACTACCTTCTAGATAATATTTTTAGTGCCATAACTCATGGGATTGGTTTCGGACTAGCAGTTACCGGCTTAGTAATTTTAATTGTAAAGGCAGCTCATACTGGCAGCCCGATGCGAGTTGTTACTTTCACAATTTATGGCTCTTGCCTGGTACTGCTTTATTTATTTTCCACACTATATCACAGTTTAGTTTTTACACGGGCCAAAAATATTTTTCAAATTTTTGACCATTCCTCAATCTTTCTTTTGATTGCAGGATCTTATACTCCATATTCACTTGTTGCAATTGGTGGAGCCTGGGGTTGGACTTTATTTGGCTTGATCTGGGGCCTAACCATCTTTGGCATCATTTACTACATCTTCAATCGTGGTAAACACGTCATACTTGATACAATCCTCTATGTTGCTATGGGATGGTTAGTTATCTTGTCAGGATCTTATTTATATGTTCGCTTAAGTCCAACTGGATTCTGGCTATTAGTTAGTGGTGGCATTGCTTACACAATCGGCGCGATTCTGTTCAGTATGCGCAATGTTCCCTTTATCCATACTATCTGGCATTTATTTGTTATGCTCGGTTCAATCTTAATGTACTTTTCCGTTTTACTTTATGTTTAAAAAATGTAGCAGTTGAATTCTGCTACATTTTTCTTTCTATTCAATTGTAGTCAAATAGCTTTCAATCGCTTCTTGATTATTCTCAACTTCACCTGAAACAACTAACTCTCGAATTTTATTCAAAGTCTGCCCCAATTTTGCACCTGGTCGCATCCCGCGATCTATTAAAAATCTCCCATCAACGGCTAGTTCCGACGCTTTTTTAATAGGTAAAGCCATATAACGATCAACTAAAGCTTCTGAAGAAATTGGTTGACCAACAATATGAGCAACGTCAATCGTATTAATTAATGTCTCTTCCCCTGCTAAGAATAATTCATAATCACTAGGAGCATGACTAGAAAGTAAATCAAATAGATTAATAATTCTTTCGACTTGCTCAGTCATAGCATTAGAGTTTTTCCAGTCACGCATAAAACGATGAATTTGTTCATTCGGTAATTTCAATAGCAAAATTATCAGTGACCACAAACTATTTTCCATCGTTGGACTGAATTTTAACTGTGGGAAAATAGCTAGTTGATCTTTTTTTCCGCCAAAATCAGGTACATCTTCACTCAAATTTGTATCAAGAAAAACCTGAAAAGCTTGCCGAGCATGTGGTCCTAAACCTAATTTTACAAATTCTTCTCGAATTCGTTCAACTGAAATTTTTTTAAGTAATTTATGATTATCCTTAATTGCCTGTTGGGTCTTGCTTTCTAACTTAAATTCAAGTTGACTCATAAAACGTACGGCCCGCATCATTCGCAAAGCATCCTCGTGAAATCTTTTTTCTGGATCACCTACAGCACGAATGACATGGTTTTTGAGATCATCTAGTCCGTTAAATAAGTCAACAATTTGCCCTCGTGTATCCATTGCCAGAGCGTTAATCGTAAAGTCTCTACGCTTTAAATCTTCATCTAAGTTTTGAACAAATGTTACATGATCTGGACGACGAAAATCCTGATAACCCGATTCTGTTCTAAAAGTGGTAATCTCATAACTTTCACCACCATAAAGGACAGTCACCGTTCCATGCTTAATTCCTGTATCAATTGACTTATCAAATAACTCTTTTACCTCTTCTGGATAAGCACTAGTAGTAATGTCTACATCATGAACATGACGATGTAACAAAACATCGCGGACAGAACCACCCACAAAGTACGCTTCAAAGCCTGCATTTTCTAATATCTGTAACACGGGCATTGCCTTGGTAAAAATTTCTGGTAAATTATCTATCTTTATCATATTAAAATCTCAATTCTTATTGTCTTTATTATTACTTTTGCTATACACTTTGTTAAAATTGAGGAAAGACATAAAGGAGGTAATCATTATGCGTAAGATTGACAAAAGTATCTTAATTGATATCCTCATGATCGCGCTAGGCTGTGCTATTTACGCTTTAAGTCTAGACATGATTTCTGTCCCCAATAAACTAGCCGACGGCGGACTAAGTGGTATTTCACTTCTTCTGCGGCATTTTTGGGGCATCAACATGGGACTATCGACCCTTGTATTGAATATTCCACTAATTTTGTTAGGCTATCGCTTTATGGGCAAACGTCTTTTAGCCTATACAATCTGGGGAACGCTCAGTCTTTCCTTTTTCTTATGGTTTTGGCATTCAGTACCTATTATAAAACAATTAGATTTAGAACACGACCTCTTCCTTTCAGCAATTTCTGCTGGGTTATTGTCTGGAATCGGATTAGGGTTAGTATTTAGATATAATGGTACTTCCGGTGGAACTGATATTATTGCCCGAATCTGTCAGATAAAATTTGGTATTTCGTCTGGCAAAATGCTTTTAGCTTGTGATGCAATAGTACTCTTCGCATCCCTATCTTACTTAGACATCAAGCATATGCTATACACATTATTAGCTTCTTTTGTCTTATCCCGAGTAATGGATACCGTTCAGCAAGGTGCATACACAGCCCGTGGTTTATTAATTATCTCTGACAAATATGAACAAATTGGCAAGATGATTGATTTAAAACTAAATCGTGGTTTCACATATCTAAAAGCTTTAGGTGGCTATCAACAAAATGAAAAACGTGTAATTTATGTTGTAGTCGCACCGCGGGAAATTCCATCAATCAAAGCTTTAATCAAGCAAGAAGATCCACATGCTTTTGTTTCAATAATTGAGGTAAATGAGGCAATGGGAGAAGGATTTACTTATAAAAAACCACATCGCTTTTTCATCCACAAGTAAAAAGCTATACCATGATGCATTTCATGATATAGCTTTTCTTTTACTAATAATTAATAATTACAGTCAATACGTTATTAGCTTTAACGTATTCGTTTTCTCCAATTTGAATGAATGGCCGTTCATCAATTTCTTTATGGCCAAGATTTTTAACTTTAGAGCCTTGTTTAACAAACTTACCTGGAATTGGCTGACCATTTTTATCATAAACATATGATGGATGCTTAATGCGGTTAATTGTCTCGGCTGTGTCCTTAATGTATGGTAAAAATGCCCCTTCCTTAACGAATTTATTCTTACCAATCTTCACAAAATTATTGCCATTAATTGATTTAATGCCTAGGATCTTGTAAACACGGCCCTTTTTTAAATGTCCAACTTTTTCTCCTTTGCGGTTAAAAATCGTTGCTTTTCTAGTCAAGTTTAACTTTTTACCCTGACGAATTGGATTAGTTGAAGCTGCGTTAACTGTCTGAGCAGTCATCGCACCTAAACTTAAGGAGGCTAAGACTACTCCTGCCATATACATAATTTTTTTGTTCATCATGATCTCATCCCCTAATCATTACTCAATCTTCTTACTTATATTTTAACAAAAAATGCAGAGGTTATACACTTTTCTCTATTTTTATTTATGGGATGAATAACACTTATTCTTTGCAATCTTTCATGGCAAGAACTAATCTTAGCTTGTAAGCGTTTGTCAATATTAAGCAATCAAGAGGGTAAAAACAATGCCAAAAAAACAGTTACTCCCAAGAAGCTTTCGTTCATGTCTATTTACTTCTTGGGAATTAATGGGATAATTGGGTCCGGTGCCTTTTTACTACCTCAAACAATCTATAAAGATATGAACTTGATGAGTGTTTTCGTAACAATTTGTGCTGCTCTTACAGTAAGTATGGTTGCTCTTTGTTATGCTGACTTGTCAAGTCGTTTTACTGGATCAGGCGCAGCTTGGCTTTATTCATATCACGCCTTTGGACGATTTACTGGCTACGAACTTGGAATATATACTTGTTTTTTAGGATGCTGTACATATGCGGCAGAAATAGTAGCTTTGTTAACTATTTTAAAGACTTTGTCCCCTGTTTTTAGTAATCACGTTGTTTACTACGGGATAGCTATTGGAATAATTGTGCTGTTTACGATTATTAACTTATTTGGTCGGACAATTGTAAAATTAGTCGATAACTTATCCTCCGCCACCAAAATGATTACTATTCTGATTTTTATCATCATTGGTGCCTTTTTTATTCATAAAATGAACTTTACACCTGTGATTCCTAAAGCAGCAACCTTAGAGGTGTTGGCCCTTACTTCAAACATTTTGGTGCTGCATTTAGTGTTGTGTTCTACATGTTTACTGGATTCTCCTTTATTCCGATTGCCGCAAAACAGATGAATAATCCAGAGAAAAATATTCCCAAAGTATTGATCTCAGTGATGATCACTGTGACTATTTTATATGCATTAATGATGCTAGTAGCTATCGGTATTTTAGGATCCAAGATGGTTAATTATAGTACGCCTATTGCTGTAGCCTTTCAAAAGGCCGTTGGTGATTGGGGCTACGTTCTAGTAATTGCAGGGATGCTGATTAGTGTTATCGGCGTTGCTTTTGCAGGATCTTTCAATACTCCATCGTTGATTGCTTCTCTTGCTAATGAGCACGCAATGTTGCCTAAATGGATTGGAAAAAAGAACAAGCATGATGCTGCTTGGGTGGCCATTTTACTTAGCGCTATCATCACCATGATTTTAATCACACAATCATACCTCTTCTTGGTATCCTGCATTGTATTGGCTTCATTTATTCAATATGTACCATCTATCTTAGCAGTAATCAAATTCAAGCATACTAATGAATTTCCAAATAACGGTTTTAAGCTCCCATTCGGCTACGTTATTCCAGCTTTAGCATTAATTATCTCATGCTACATGGTAACCAATTTCACTTGGAAGACTATTTTAGTCGGAGTAGTCGTAGGGGTATTAGCCGCAGTAGCTTACTTCTTCATTGAAAAAGATGAAAAAGTTGAAGAAAAGCATCAAAAGTATTTGTCAAAAATGCGCAATAAATAATTTTACGAGGTAAACGGGCGATGATTATCAAATTATCGTCCGTTTTGTTAGGAATTAATGCTAAACTGTTAGATAAATAATATTAGAAAAGAGAAATCATAAATGAGTAATCAAAAAGCTAAAATAAATAATGCTGAAATTAAAACTAGAGTACCCCGCTTCAGACCAAGCCAGTAAAAAACTTAAGTTAACACAAAAGGAAAAACATATGTCTGAAGAGATAATTAACACAGTCACAACAAAAAATGATTTTAAGAGTGCATTGAGAAATGCGGGTATTAAAGATGATGATACCGTATTAGTTCATACTGCACTAAGTAAATTCTATTACGTTCCTAATGGTCCAGAAACCATTGTCGAAGCCTTAAAAGAAGCTGTGCCTAATGGAACAATAATGATGCCCTCACAAGTTTCCATGAATTGTGATCCAGCCACTTGGGAATATCCACCAGTACAAAAATCTTTGATTCAAGTAGTTAAGGATGCTATGCCACCTTATAATCCTACAACATCAATGACAGAAAGCTTAGGGGTTACGCCAGAGTATTTCAGAACTTTGCCAGATGTTGTTCGAAGTACCCATCCTTACTTGCCAATTGCTATTTGGGGCAAAAACAAAGTAAAGATTGCACAGAATCAACCTTTAAATATTCCTTATGGAATTGACAGTCCTTTAGATTATTTGTACCAGAATAATGGCAAAACTATCTTTTTAGGAACTGATTATGAAACGTGTACAGTTTTGCACTATGCAGAATCCACAATTGGTAGAAAAACCGAAACATGTTCTGCTGCAACTAGTCTGGATGAAAGCGGCAAAACTATTTGGACTGAATATCAAAATATTGATATGGATTCATATGATGACTTTAATGAATTAGGGACAGAGTTTGAAGCAAAGCATCCCTCTGCTATCAAAAAGGTTAAGTTAAACAATGGTGTCATCAAAGCAATAAATGTAAAACCGCTAATTGATTTTGCTAGAAAATGGTTTATAAAAAAAGACAATAATCATTCAATTTAATAATAAAAGGAAGAAGTCACTTTCAACTTCTTCCTTTTTCTTTATTTAATCTTTGTTAAAACCTTTGCACCTATATTTAAACCTACACTATGCGATTTACCGCCCCAATCACGTTCATCATAATTATCCATATCAGCTAAAGTATCTGCAGTGAAAAGAAATTGTGCAAAATCAATCTTTCTAAACTGAGCACATGCTGCTAAAGCTGCACATTCCATTTCTACAGTTGACGCGCCTAACTGACGAAATTGTGCCACTTTTTTAGGCGTTTCTCTAAAGAAACCATCTGTTGTCCAAGTCGTTATCTCGTCATATTCTATATTTAGCTCAACTAAAATCTTTTCTACTTCCTTCAAAAATATAGAATCTAGTTCCACAAGTTGTCCAGGATTCATATAGTGAAAAGATGTCCCTTCATCTCGAATTGCACGTGTTGGAAGTAGCATCGCATTTTCAGGTAAATCTACTAAGGCACCTGCTGTTCCAATGGTTAACACCTTTTCTACTCCATAAGCAATTAGCCATTCAAGCAACTGTACAGCTGCCGGTGCTCCCAAGGGCGCTTGACACAAAGTGAAAAATTCGTTATTAATTTGAACTTCATAAATTTTAGGATTAAAAGAACATGACTCAAATTCACCTAAAGTACGATGAAAATGGTGATCTAAAAATGCATTAATTTCTTTTTCCGGCACGAATGCGTAAAGCAATCTTGGATGAAACTGAAATGGCTCTTGATCATGATTTGGTTCAAGAACTGCATGCTTATTTTTGTCAAAGTCTAAAATGAATGGTTGTTTGTTCATATTTTACACTCCATTTTTAGTTGAAATATTATCATAAACTCGCTAATACCTGAGATCCAATATTCAAGCTAACGCTATATGAATCATGGCCCCAGTTACGTTTATCATAGTTATCCATATCAGCTAAACTATCGGCAGTAAACAAAATTTGTGCAAAACTTATATTTCTAAATTCTGCACAAGCAGCTAAAGCTGAGCACTCCATTTCTACAGTTTTTGCACCTAGTTTTTTAGCTTGCAAAACTTGATTAGGTGTTTCTCTAAAAAATCCATCTGTTGTCCAAGTTGTTCCCTCTTCATATTGGAAACCTAAATTTTTTATTTCATTCTCAACTCTTCTTACAAAATTTTTATCTAATGCAATAATCTTACTTGGTTCTTTGTAGTAAAAAGATGTCCCCTCTCCGCGAATCGCTTCTTGAGGGACAAACATCGTGTTTTCAGGTAGATTATCCAAAGCTCCTGCGTTTCCAACAGATAAAACTTGTTTAACTCCGTAGTTAATCAACCAATCCAAAAATTTAGTTGAAGCTGATGCTCCTACTGGAGCTTGACACAAAGTGATTAATTGGTTATTGATTTTCACTTCATATACTTTTGGTCTAAACGAAACAGTTTTAAATTTACCTAAAGTCTTATGAGAGTGTTTATCTAAAAAAGATTTAATCTCATCATCTGGAACAAACGCAAAAAGTAATTTTTCATGAAACTTATACTGTAAATTTTCGACTCCAGGCTCTATTACAGCTTTTTTATTTAAATCAAAGTCTAAAATAAATGGTTCTTCATTCATGTATACCCTCTCCCTTAAATATCCTCATTAAAACAGTCTCGAATCATCGCTAGTCCTCTACTTGAATATCATTCATCACAATTTCAACTTCATCGTCTAAATTCATCTGACTAGTAAAAGCATACTCGGGAATAAAACCAAGATAATCTTTTTCATTCCACCATGAGCGCATTTTTTCTTCACCAAAAGAATGTTCATGACGAGTTTTATGGCGTTTCATTGTTTCTTCAAACGGAATATCAAAATAATAGGCATAAATTTGATCACCAAAAAGCTGCTGAGATTTTTTGAATAAATCAGCATACCATTTCGCATTCAATATACCTTCTAAAATAGTGTAAGAACAGTGATGATAACCATACTCAAGCAAGTTTTCTAATAATGGCAAAGCAAATGTCTTTTCTCCGTCTTTAACATTCAGCATTTCTCTTCTAACTGTATCTTGTGGAATCAATAGTGTATTGTGTGGCAATCGACGATGAATTTCTTTAGACAGTGTAGTTTTGCCACTGCCAGAGTTTCCTCGAATTATAATTAATTTTGATGTCATCATAGAAATCTTCACTTTCTTAAAACTAGTTCACTGCATCCCTAATTGTTGCAAACTTATCAAATACATAATCTATACCGTGAACTTTAACAATAGGTAACATTTTCCCTTTTTGTCCCATCAATAATCCTGCAGAAGCGGCTAGCATGTCACAGATAGTTTCAACATTAGTTTTATCTTGATACTGACTTTTTCTTAAACCAGAAACACCATACAATCCAATTGCTACTTGAGTTGCACCTTTTTTATCAATTCTTCCATCACTATCGGTAATTATGATAGCTACTCTGACTTTTAATTGATCAAAAATATCATCACTAATTCTCTTAGCAATTTCATCACAATTTTTAGGTAAAACTATTGCAGTACCAGCATCAATTTTATCTACACCTGCACTAGTTAAAAACAAACCATTCGGCAGCCACCCGCCAATAAAGTTCTTAGATGTCTGCAGCTTCTTACCACTCTTATCACTGGTTTGATCAATGATAATTTGAATTAATCTTGGATCTTTTCGGGGTATTTGCTGATGCAAACGTAAGGCTAATTGACTTGGACTAATAGAATTTAAGTCAACAAACAGACCTTCAGATTTAGAAATCAACTTAGAAGCAATACATAAAACATCATTATTATGTATAGTAAAAGCTTCTTTTTGAATTGTTTTAATTATTTCTGCACTTAAATTGCACTTTTTCTCTATCTTTGGAAAATTATGCAATGCTTCAATTGTAATCATGACTATAACCACCAATCAGGAGTTAATTCACCAAGAGTAACAATTTTTTCATTTTCATAATCAAGCATTACTTCAACATCTTGATAGTGTCCCTCCATCAATTGCGCCATAAATTCACGGCAGGCTCCGCATGGCGCACCAGTTTTACCATCTGGCATAATTGCCAATACGCGTGTGATATTTGACTCACCATTAGTAACCATATTAAAAAGTGCATTGCGTTCAGCGCATACTCCTAAAGTACTCGCAGTATCAACACAAACCCCGGTATAGGTTCTACCTGAATCAGATAAGACTGCAGCTGCAACTCCACCAGCTTCCATATGGCTTGATATTTCACGAAATCCTTGAACTGCTTTAGCTTTTTGATACATTTTTTGCCATGTTTTGTCTAACATCTTTGTTCTCCTTTATTAATGGTATGGTTAATAAAACAATTCCAAAATATATTGCTGATACAAAGAACATCACATTTAGATTTTCAAATACTTTCATAATGCTATTACTTATGAACAATGAAACACTAACCAAGATCTCTGCAATAAATGAAATAGTCGAAAGCATAGTTGACTTATTGCTTTTTCCATAAATAGCCTCATTACTAGTAGCTGAAATTTGTCCCGACATCATTCCCATCAATAGTTCAATTAATAGAAAAAGACAAAACAGTATATATTTATTTTCTAGAGTTCCACTTAATACAAATGCACCAATCATGCACACAGTATTCAATAAAGTAAGATTCTTTGAATTAACAGAAGTAGAAATTTTACTAAATAAAACTGATCCTAGAATTAATGCACACATAAATAACGTGTAAACCAGTGAAAGATTAAAACCTAATTTTTCAACATAAATAATTGACCAATAGATAAGGATAAATTGCGTTCCACAATCATAGCCTACATTCAGCAACAGTAATATCCAGAAGTTTCTTTTCCTAAAAAACTAACAATATTTTTAGCGCTACATTCAACTTGTTTTTTATTAGAAGCTCTATTATCTGAAAAGGATAGGATACTTATCATACACCAAATAAGGGCTGGATATAACGCAAGTCCAAGCATTGCGAACCATATCGGTGCAGTATCTTTAATTCCAAATAGCCAGTCCCAATATTTCCACCGATTAATGTGGTTAAATTCAAAATAATTATTTGTATCCCCATTAGTTTGCTACTAGGGGCAATTTTATTTTGCTCCTGTAAGTCAGTTACATAGGCAAGTAAAGTACCTGAATTAAGTGCTAAGCCAATACCATATAAAAGCTCTGCCGTTGAAAAGAAAAAGGAGTTTCTAAAAAGAATTAGAATGAAAAAACTCGTGGCAATAACTAAAGATGATAAAGCTAAAACTTTCAATCTTCCAATTCTATCAGCTAGATATCCTGCTGGAAGAAGACCAAATACAATACCGATATTTTGAAAAGATTTTATTGAACTAATATTTGCATCCGGGATTCCATTTTTAGCATAAAATAATGAAAAAATTCCTGACATTGATGATCGGAAAAGTGTAAAAACTGCTGTAAAAACTAAAAATAAAATTGCAATTTTAAAACTTACACTCTTTAATCTCATGACCATCAACTCCTATTGTTTTTTCTTAAAAATCTATAACCTCTTCAACTATTTCTGCAATTTTCTTTGGATATTCAAAATGAATATAATGTGAATCACCCATAACTACAACTTTAGATTGCGAATTATTTGAAACGTATTCTGACCGCTTATATTCATTTTCACGATACTTCTCTGTAATAACAACACTTGGTGTTTTATCACTTATCCTGGTAGTATTTTTCCAAAACGAATCATTTTCGTAGGCTGCTTGTGCGTTTAAATTATCCTTTTCATCAAATTTCTTCGCATTTTGCTCTGTAGTTGTCCAAAACTTTTTATTTTCTTCTGGAGTAAAAATTTCTCTAAGATCAGCTTCAATTTTTTCTTGAAGTTTTGCCATGTTTTTATTTTTCTCAATATAAGCTGGTTCCTTTGGAGGATTTAACATGATTTCTCTAGTAGTTGGCTCAATTCCTACAAAAGCCTTCAAATTATTGATTTTATCTTTCATTTGCATAGCATACACACCGCCAATGCTATGAGCCAAAATTATAACTTTTTTTGCATTAAAATCGTTAATAATTTTAGCTAATTTAGTAGCTTCGTCTGATACTGTATAGTCCTTTAAAGACTTGCCACTAAAACCACTATTCAAATAATCTGATGCAAAATAGCCATACTTATTGGGCAAAGCTTCAATTACTTTTGAAAAAGATTGTGCTGTATCAAAACTACCAAAGCCATTCAAAAAAACAACTAATGGATCTCCCTTTCGATAGGCAAAATCAATCTTGCCTAATTCAGTTTCAATATCGCTTCTTTGCATAAATTTCTCCCTTTATTAAAACTTTGAAGTCGTTATATTTTAATTATTTCTTAGCACAAATACCTTATGCCCATTTTCATCATCTTTTAAATACACGAAACTACTTCGCTTAGCTACATTCTGACTAGCGGAATTCTTAGGATGAGTTCTTAAAATCAAATAATCAAGCTTCAACTGTTCAAATGCGTATTTCTTAAAAAATTCGACAGATTCAGTCATAATTCCTAAATGTTGAAAATCATTAGAAAGCCAATATCCTACTTCGCCAGATTCATGATTCAAATTATGTAAGTCAATCATGCCAGCTGGCTGTCCATCAACTAAAATAACTAGGTTGAATGCTGTACCATCAACCATTTTTTGTTGAAACATTTTAATTGAATCGGCTTCTTTTTGAACAGAATCAATTTTGTTGGCCCAAACTAACCATTTAGAAAACTCAGTAAGATTTTTTTGAAGTTGATCAAATAAGTCTTTTGCTTGCCAAGTCTCTGGAAGAACTAATTCGATTTCTTTATTTTTAGTTAGAAATTTATGTAAAACAAAAGCAGTATGACACATTTCGAGTGCCTCCTTTCCTCCAAAATACGTTGTATTAAATATTACTTAAATAAATTTAATATTTCAAGAGGATATTTATAATATTTTCACACGTAAAAAAACCAGGAAGATAGTTTTTCTCCCTGGTTTCTCCAGCATATTCTTAAATTAAATGATTTTCTTTATACCAACTAATAAAATTGGCCAAAAAATAAGCAGAGACCTCTAAAATCTCTGCCTATTAGCCACAAATTTTTCATAGCCAAAAATAATTATACTTAATTACCAGCTGGTGTTACGTTTACCGTTACTGTCTTTATATCAGACCATGGACCAACTATATTACTGTTGAGGCCACGGACACGTATCTCATATGTCTTACCTTTTTCGAAATAGCAAATACTATTTTTATCAGAGCTGGATGTAATTTCATCACCATTACTTGATGATGATAAGAAACTTTGCCATTCACTCTGACCTTTTAAGCGATATTGAACTTCATAACTACTAATATTTTTATTAACCGGCCATTTAATATCGATGTATGGTTCATCACTACCATTATCATCATAATAGTTGACATCAACTGGGATTTTATCTGGCACATTCTTATTATCCGTTACAGCATGATAATCGATCGTCTTTGCATCAGAAAGTTCACCATTAATATCAAATCCGTTCGCACGATTGATAGGTAAAACAGCGACTTGATAGGTCTTACCATTAACAAGGCTCTTAGATGGAATTACCGTGCTTAATGATTCACTTGCTTTAATTCTTGGCACAGCAGCAGGAATATAGCCACTGCCACTATTTATATAGATGACATATTCAGTCGCACCTTCAGACTTAGTAAAATCAACTTGCAATCCGTCTTTTACTGGTGTCAACTTTGTAACTTCATTTTTGACTGGTACTTGGTCAGTATTTTCACCTGTTATTTTGAAATTAAATAAACCACAAGTTTGAATGTTTAATTTGTACTCACCTTTTGCGACATACCAAGTTATCTTTTTATTATCTTGTCTACCATTGAACATTGAAGATGGCAGGTAATAACTAAAGCCATTCTTACTTTGCATAGTAATGATTGTTCTATGACCATTGTAATAAACCGGCATCGAGTTCATGCCCATAGTTAATTTTTGTGACTTATCAACTTTTAATGTGTAACTATGATACGTGCTATTTTTATAGCTACTAAACATGTTAGAAAATCCCTTTACCTCTTGTCCTAATGAAATTTCAGGACTATAAGTATAGCTGTTTGTAGTGCGGTAAATTGGATAATCATCTAACTGTTTTCTAAGTTTAGTCAATTTAGTATAACTAATTCTAATTTTTCTTGATCCCGGATTCTTAGCAACTACTTTGTAATTTCCGGATCTAAGATAATACTCTTTAGTATTTTTCTTATCGGTTGAATAAGGAATGGCCTCCCAATCAATACTATTGTAGATTCTGATCTTGGCATTTGTATTAACTGTTACTCTACCAGCTTCTTTTAAATGAAGCTTATAAGTGTTGCCTTTGCGTACATAACTTGTGCCTTGAGTCGGAATTTGGATCGTAGCAGCTTGAACAGTAGAAGAATTTGTATTTAAAAATAGTACAAATGCTCCTGCCAATGAAGTTGCAATCAGATATTTATTAATTTTCATAATTGTTGTCCTTTCATAAGCTATTATAATGCTTTATTGATTTTATACCCTAACTAAAAATATCCCACCTATATTCCTTGCTTACATCTTCTAGCAGACTCAGGCCAGCAATACTATTACCAACTTCATCAAGTGGTGCACTAAAAATGCCAATCCCAGCTTTATTAGGTACTGAAGAAACAAGCCCACCTCCAACACCACTCTTAGTAGGAATACCAATTTTAGCAGAGTATATTCCTGATGCATTATACAAGCCTGTTGTCATCATTAAAGACTTAGTAAAAGTCGCGGCAGTACCTGAAACGATTCGCTCATTGTCCCATGGCTTAATTCCATCATTGGCTAAAACAGCACCAAAATTAGCTAAGCTGCGCGCCGTTACCATCATTGAACATTGTTTGAAGTAAGTAGTTAAACTGTCTTCAACATCGGCTTTCAAAATTTCCTTAGCTTTCATGTAATAAGCTAAAGATTGATTCATATCGCCTGTCTTTTGTTCAGACTTAAAGATCTCTTCATTCAATTTGATTTGGGGATCATTACAAATTTCTCTAGTAAAATTAAGAATTTGTTCAAATGCACTTTTATCTTCAGTATCCTTAATTACTGAAGTCATTAAAATAGCACCAGAGTTAACAAAATCTAAAACCAAAGTTTCAATTGAATAAAGTAATGTAATGACTTTGGAGATGCTTTCAATTGCAAAGTAAGTTTCACTATCACCAGCTACTGAAATTTTTCCATCGTCCAAATTATAAATTGCTATTCCAAGTTGTTCTGGTTCTACTTCCGCCAATGCCGGAATATACGTTGCAACATGACCATTCACTACTTGCGGTAAATTTTTAGTTACTAAGTTTGCTAAATCAGTCATACTCTGCATCCCCTTTCATTCTTATTTTACAAAAAAGACAGATTTCTCCATAAGAATCTGCCTCACGTTCAATATTTAATCTTCAAACTTGTCTAAATTTTAATTCCATGACATTATTTCTCTAAATAAAGTTCGCGTAATTTATCTTCTAATTCAGAAGTCACATTTAAAACATCCCTCACATAGGTTTCAAAATCTCCATACTCTTTCTCAATAGTCAAAAGAATTGTGTCAAAAAGTGAATCCGACGCTGAACTTAAAACCCGCATATTAGCTCTAAAGGTTAAACCTTTACCAGCTTCTTGGAATTCCTTATCCCTAGCTGCGCGATATTCAGTCAAAATTTCATTTGATGCCAGATAATCCTGTCGTATTACTTCTAAGTCAACGCCTAAAATATATAAAACAAATAAGGCAACAAAGCCTGTCCGATCTTTTCCTTCAGTACAGTGAAAAATAACTACTCCTTTTTCAGTTTCAGACAATATTTTCAATACTTGACGAACAGTTTCTTGATCATGTGCTGCAATAACATGATCTCTATAATGATCACACATCATTTTAAATGCAGCATGTGGATTTTCATTATATGACTTTGCTTCTTGTTTTAAGTTATTTTCTCCCCCTAATGTTCCTTCTTCACTGGAAAGAGGCAGAGAAATATTTTGAATGCCATCAATTTGAGGATCAGGATGAGAAATGCTTTCTGATTTTGAACGTAGGTCAATAATTTTAACAACACCGTAATCCTTTAGAAGTTGCCTGTCTTTTAGCGACATTTTACTAAGATCGCCTGTTCTAAGCAGACGATGCATCTGTATTTTACGATTATTAAGACCAGTTAATCCACCTAGTTCACGCGGATTAATGGCTGTTGTGATTGGTAATAGATTTGAGTACATATTGTTCCTCTGCTATTTGCTATGCTTTAAAACTGCCAGCCAAATTAGATAACCGATTAAAATGATTAATCCAAATACTCCCCAGATAATTAAAGTAATATTTCTCATTTCAGGTGTTTGTACTACACCTGCTCCGTCAACTTTTCTAACGCAAAGAAATATACTAATCACTATAAATAAGATCAATACAATACTGCCACTAATTTTCCATGCTTTCATTTATTTTTCCTTTATAACTTTTTCAACAGCCGGTGCAACCAGACTCTCTTCCAATTCCATATCAACTGGCTTATACTCCATATCGATACATTCGTCCCAATATTCAAGATGTTTCTTATCGATATAACTTTCTGACTCTTCAACGGCATTTCCGCCTTCTCCTTGAACTGAATACCAGTAAAAATATGTATATCCATCTGGATTTTTCTCCTTAAAGACACTTTCCACGTACATCTTTTCACCAGCCATTGTGGCCACAGTATCAGTGTGATGATCACTCAAAAAATCCATCCATTCTTGTGCTTTTTCTTCTTTTCCTTTTTTAATTCTAAAACGCGTTAATTCTACCTTAGTCATCATTGATTATCTTCTTTCCATTAATGTATTTTCGCTTTGCATTAATCGCCATTTTCTTAACAATATCTTCTCCCAGATCACTGCCAAGCATTTCAGAAATTCCTAGCAGAAAAATAGCTATATCAGCAAGTTCTTCATCGATGTTTTCTTGATCTTCTTTTAGCCAAGCTTGAAACAGTTCATTTACTTCACCATACAATAATAGCAGTTCAAACTTAACATCAGTGGTATTAAAATTATGTTTTTTCTTGTTCTCAATAACGGCTTTTTGAAGTTTCTTGGTATCAATAATCATAGTTTCAATCCTCAATATTCACTATTAAACTTTTTCTCTACTATTTCTTTCACATTAAGATCAAGCAATGAAATAGAATTTAATTTTACATATATATCTTGTAATAATGACTTCAGATTATTAAATCGATAATATTCTAAAAGTTCATCTGAATAAGGATCAAAAGCAAACGATTTTATCCAATTAGCGAAATTATCAGAATTGATCTTATTTGCTTTAAATCCATTTACAAAAACATCAGCTAACCGATATTCTTCTCCGTCAATAAAACGTCTATCGACCTTATTCAACATTTCTTTAGTCGCTAATAAAAAATCGGCTACCATTCTTTGATCAAAATCATCACATAGTATACTATCTGCCAGTGCGTCCGAACAATGCGCAACTGCATGAACCCAACCATATTCCTTGGAAAAGCCAGTAAAATCATGCTCATTGGCTAAATAATGAATTAAGTTTTTAAAAATCTGCTTTTCTTTATTCTTATCTAAGATTTGATAATACTGAGATTTTTTATCATTATTTGTTCGAATAATTAAATCCCACAACAAGCACGTAAAAGACCTTGTTAATGTAGCTTCCCTATTTTCTTGAATTCTATAGAATAAAAGATTTCTTTCTTCAAGTTGATTTATCAAAAATAAAACTTGCTTATTGGTAAATTTTTCTTCGAAAAAGCCAGCACCCAAGCTATTGCATACTAAGTCATCTCGAATTTCACTTTTAGAATTGCCAATATTTTCTAAAAGCCAATTTACTTCTTCATCTAAATATTGAGCGTTAGAATTATTCAATTTTTGTTTTAAGATTTTTAAATCCATTTGCTCACCTTAATTCTTATTGTACCTTGTGCAACACTAAACTATTTATGATTAAAACAAAGTTTTCATATATTCCTATTTACATTAATAAAAATCTTATTTATTATTAATGTACCATAATTTTATAGCTTTTCAATAAACAAATGGAGATGAGCAAATGAAAAAGAAAATCAAATACACTCTTGCACTTATCGCATCCATCAGCTGTGTTGCTTTACTAAGTTTTGCGTCATATTTACAAATTCATGAACATATCTATAAAGGTCTTTTTTGGAATGTTTTATTGATCCTTTTCTTACTTTTTAGTTCATCAATATATCTAAAACAATTAATAAAGGGTCCTAATGATAACCAAGATGATGGTAATGATGCAGAAACAGTTCGTCTTGAGCAAAATGCCAAAGTAAAAACGATGACTATAATAGAAAATATTACTTTTTGGTGTGGCATGATTTTAATGGTTTATGCTTCCAGTCAACTAAAAGAAAATCCACAATTTTCATATGTTCTATTTGCAATTGCTGGCACTTTAACTTTAATTTGGCTATTAAGCTTTGTGATTGAGATTTTTTATATTTGCAAATCTGGAAAGCAACCAGACAAAAGAGAGGATTAAATAATGCTAAATCTGGAAAATTTTAACTCTTCATACTTAAAAGATATTTGGAAAGATGGATTCAAAGCAAACAATCCAGAATGGACTAAATGGAATGCGCCATATTTTAACGATTACATTCCCTATCAGTCTTTTTCTGACTTTAAAGAAAGTCCCATTTCTACCTATCTACTGAGTAAATCATGCAAAGCCATTATTAGTAATGGGCAAGCAATAGGTATGGTGTCGAAAAATTGGATTGATAAAACAACACTTTGGCTTGAAATTGGAATAGTTATTTATAATCCCAATTATTGGCATGGTGGCCTTGGAACAAGAGCTTTAGAAAAATGGATTACTGATATATTTTCTGAATATCCTGATTTAGAACACATTGGTTTAACAACCTGGAGCGGCAATCCAAGAATGATGCATTTAGCTGAAAAAATTGGGCTAAAAAAAGAAGCTCAAATTCGCAGAGTTCGCTATTTTCAAGGCTTTTATTATGACAGCGTAAAATATGGCGTTTTAAGATCTGAGTGGGAAAAATGCAAAAACAAATAAGGATGATATCTTGACAATTTACTGCCAGTTATCATCCTTATTTCAATTTGTATCAAATATTAAAAGTCATTCCTAGCAAAATAAGTAGTACTATTGCCCAAACAAATCCTGCAATCCATCCTAAAATCCAGGCTAACCACCGCTTCATCTTCTTACTCAATATTATTGCAGTCAGAACAAACATCGCGCTTTCAGAGATAATTACTGGATAAGTAACCCAAGATCTTAGATTAAAAATTGGTAAAAGAAAACTAATAATTGTGGCAGTAGCAACTATAATAGCCGGTACCCTTATAGAAATATTTTCATTAAATGAAACTGCAAAGCCAATAACAATTGCAATAAATAATGGTGAGATATTAATAAACGGCATCATACTTTCTTGCATAAGCATCCCCTCTAAATCTTTTTATTAAAATAATATCTAATGCTATTTTAATTTTCAACAAAATATGCTATATTATTTTCATCAAAGAAGAAACGACTTAAAATAAGTCACTTTGATGGGGTCTAGAAAGGTATATTTATGTCACTGAAGTTTGCTAACAAAAAGAAGCTAGCACTTTATGTCTTTTTAGCCTGCATAAGTGCTTGTGGTAATGTCGTTATCGCTTATGTCACGAAGATCATGCTTAATAGCGCCCAATATCATCGTGGCTCATTAAAGCAATTAATTTTTATCGCTGCATTAGGAGCAGCATCACTAATCATTATCATGTTTCTCAACTTTGCTTATAGATACTTGCGCTCCGATATTACGCGTGATATTAACTTGAAGTTAAAAGAGAAAACTATTACTTATTTAATTGCTCAACAAAATGACTCGCAAAAAGATGGTCTAAATTTAATGACCAATGACCTAAAGCAAATTGAAACACTTAAAATTACAAATGAATTAATGATTATTTCCGAATTTGCTGCTTTTACAATCTCAATTTTTGTCGGTTTAATCAATTCTTGGCTTCTAACAATAATCTTCGTTATTGCTACGGTCATCCCGGGATTTATCCAAAAAATTTTCATTAAAGATATTCAAAACAAATCCGCTGTCTGGGAAAAGCAAAACGCTGAATATACTCAAGCTACTGTTGATGCTATTAACGGATCAAAAACTGCTATGCTATATGACGCACAGATTCCCGTTGTTTCTTATGTAATTAATCGGGCAAAAGAAATGGAAGATGCCTTGAGAGCATTAAACTACACCCAAGGTGCGATTTCTACATTAATTATTACCATTGCTGATATTTTCAGCTTTATCATTCCATTCCTAATCGGTGCAATTTTGATGTTCAATGGGCAAATTGGTGCTGGTACTTTAGTAATGATTGTTCAGCTTTCAAATGACTTCATTAATCCAATTACAATGATTTTTGACCAGCTCAATCAAATTCGCTCAACTAAACCAATTTGGGATAAAGTCGAACAAGCTCTTAAGTTTAAAGGATCTCCTACTTCAACTGAATCAGCTTCTACTTTTAATGAATTAAAAGTTAAAGACTTATCATACTCAGTAAACAATAAAAACATTTTAAACAAGGTTAACTTTAACGTTAAAGCTGGTGAAAAAATACTACTGATGGCACCAAGTGGTTTTGGCAAAACTACCCTCTTAAAGCTTTTAGCTGGACAATTATCTCCAAGTACTGGTTCAATTATCATTGACCAAAACAATTTAACCAGCAATTGGCAAAAATCTCATGAATACTTTGGCTACATCAATCAAAAGCCATTCATGTTTGATCGCAGTCTGCTCTTCAATTTAACTCTGGGCCAAAAATATTCCAACAATGAGTTACAAAATGCAATTAAATCAGCTGGATTAGCAGAGTTTGTTAAGGAAAAAGGCCTCAATTATCAAATTGGGCAAAATGGTAATAATCTATCCGGTGGTCAAATTCAAAGAGTTGAAATAGCTCGTGCAATCTTAGCAAAACGTCCAGTTTTACTAGCAGACGAAGCTACAAGTGCTTTAGATAATGATTTATCTTTGCAAATTCACAAAACTCTACTAGAAAACTCTAATTTTGCAGTAATTGAAGTTGCTCATAAAATTTCCAAACAAGAAAGAGCAATGTTTGATCGAATTATTAACTTAGACAACTAAAATTTAAAAATGACATTGACTGCAAATCATCGTCAATGTCATTTTTTATTATCAGTATTACTTTACATAATTTATATTATTGTTTAACTACAAAGATAGTTTTTTCTTTAGTTTACTGTTAAAATTACATTTGCAATAAACAAAAAATAAGAGGAGTTTTTATGATTTTAACCTGGGATATTATTCGCAGAACAATCGAGATTTTATGGATTATCAATATCGCCTTTGCAGTCTGGACTGTTTTTCGCAGTCATCGTAGCGTTGTTTCTACTTGGGCTTGGATGTTAGTATTAACTATTTTGCCCGGCATTGGCTTTATTCTATATCTTTTCTTTGGGCGTCAACTTTCACATGACGAAATTTTTGCTATTCAAAGTGCTCAAAAAGAGACGCGTAATCGTTATCTCAAAAAACAAAAAGCTATGTTGGCAGAACATGATCTTTTACCCGAAAAAGAGCGCAAACCACGTGCCCGCATGTTATCAGAGCTAAATTTAAACAACGATGATGCTATTTTAACTTTTGCCAATAAAGTTAAGGTTTTCACCAGTGGACCCGAGTTGTTTGACCAAATAATTGCTGATCTTAAGCAAGCTAAAACATCGATTAGTTTAGAGTTCTACACTTTTTATAATGATAATCTAGGAAAGCGTGTCTTACGGGCCTTAGAAGAGGCTTCTGCTAAAGGAGTAAAAGTCAGAGTTATTTATGATGTCTCTGGCTCACGTGGTACTAAACCTGCTTTTTTTAATCATTTAAGAGAGCTTGGTGGCGAAGCACAGCCTTTCATTTCTACTTCTAAAAAGCATTGGTTTACTACACCACGACTAAATTATCATTTACACCGCAAATTAATCGTAATCGACCATCATATTGGCTATATTGGTGGCTTTAACATCGGTGATCAGTACGTTAATCAATCTAAAAAATTTGGTCATTGGCGCGATACACATTTACGTGTTGTGGGTCAATCACCTATCCTAATGGAGACACGCTTTGCCATGGATTGGAATACTTCTATCAGACGAACTGCATTACCTAAATTTGATCTAAGCGAATTACATGCTTTTACTGTCGAACGTAAAGATCTTGACAACGATGATAACGTAGCAATGCAAATCGTTTCTTCAGGTCCCGATAACCAACATTATGGCATTCGCCGAGGATATGAGGGCATCATTGCTGGGGCTAAAAACTATATCTATATTCAAACACCCTATTTAATTCCTGAAGAATCCATTTTAGAAGCATTAATTATTGCTGCTAATAGCGGTGTTGATGTACGCATCATGATCCCTTGCATGCCAGATCATCCCTTTGTTTACCGAGCTACCGAATATTATGCAAAATATTTAGTTGCTCATGGCGTTAAAATTTACAAATATAATGATGGCTTCATCCATGCCAAAACAATGGTTTCTGGCTCCAATATCTCATCTGTTGGTTCAGCCAATCAAGACTTCAGAAGTTATACCTTAAACTTCGAGGTTAACGCTTTTAATTACAATCTTCAATTAACTCAAGAACTTAAACAAATTTTTGAAAAGGACCTAGCTAGTTGCAGTCTTCTAACTAATGAATACTTTAATCAGCAATCTAAATGGCTTAAGTTTAAACAATACTTTTCACGTCTGTTGGCACCTATTTTTTAGAAATAATAAAACCACGAAGCAAAAACTTCGTGGTATTTTTTTACAGATTATTATAAAGATCCTGCATTTCATCATCTTCTGGAGCTAACTTAAGATATCTTTCTAGCAGTTGTTTTGTTATTTCATCATTATTTTGTACATTGAAAAAGATTATCATTTGGCGCAAAAAGTCTGGATTATCCTTGAAATCCGGATAAGCTAGTAAAAATTCGCTCTGTGCTTTCTGAATATCATCCAAATCCTCATATGATAATGCCATATTCCAATGTGCCTGTGGCTCCACGCTTTCCTCATCTAAGTTACTAAATAAGGCAATATTCTCCTTAGCCTGGTGTTCATGAACATATAGGTTAGATAGCTGCATACGTAAATCACTATTGTCTGGCGCTACTTTTAACCCCTTTTCAAGTAAGTCACGAGCTGTATCCAATTCATTCAAATTAGCTGCTGCACGTGCTCCCATTGAATAAAGTGTTTCATCCAGTTCATTGTACGCTAATCCTGCTTGAGCAGTCCTCAATACTTGTTCATTGTCATGCTGATGATCATAAGCTTGTGCTAATAATGGATACGCATTTACATAGTCAGGGCTTTGCTCAATCACTTCATCCAAGAACTTAATTGCCTGCTTATCATCACCTACAGATAAGAGAACTAACCCTGCTTCATACTTAGAATCGATATCTAAAATACTATTTGCATGTTCACGAATAACTTTGGCAGCTTCTTCATAATTACCTAATTTGGCAAAAGTCGCAAATAATCTTTGGTACAGGTTTACTTCACTAAAAGTACTTTGACGTTTAATTAAATCTTGATATAACTCAAGTGCTTGTTCATAATTACCACTTAAATATTCAATCTCTGCTAAACCAAATTTAATAGCATCTTCTTCTGGAGCTAATTGTAGTGCTCGTATTAATTTGTCCTTAGCTGTTTCTATTAGGCCGTTAGTTTGGTAATAATCAGCTTGTACTAATAGACTATCCAAATAAGCTGAAGAGCTCTCAGGGACATTATATAAAAGCGACAGACCATCGTCATCATCGCCATCATTTAACATAATCTCTGCCAAGTAAACTTTAAATAAATCTTCTTTAGGAAATTTAGCTATTAAAGCTCGATATATTTCTTTTGCTAAATCTGTAAAACCTAAGCCAGTTAGGTTTTCTGCTAAAGATGACAAGACCTCGGGAGCATCATTATCTAAAGCTTCTTTTAAAAGGTGTTTGTTTTGTGAAAAATCATGATTTTGAATTGCATCTAGTAATTGTTCAGAATAACTCATAATACCTCCAATCAAGTTACCATTGTACTAAAAAAAGACGCCGGAACAAAGTCCAACGTCCTATCACATTAGTTAAGCTATTACTTAACGGCATCCTTAAGAGCTTTACCTGGCTTAAATGCAGGTACTTCACTAGCTGGGATTTCGATTTCATCACCAGTTTGTGGGTTACGGCCCTTACGAGCAGCACGGTGACGTACTTCAAAAGTACCAAAACCGATTAATTGTACCTTTTCACCCTTAGCAAGGTTTTCTTGAATTGAATCAAGGATAGCATCAACAGTATTTGCAACTTGCTTCTTAGTTAACTTAGTTTTTGAAGCAACTTCTGAAACTAATTCAGCCTTATTTGCCATGAATAATTCACCTCCTGAATTTGAACCTAATGTTCAAAAAATTTTTCTTTGTTTAAGCTAAACAAGGAAAAATGATCACAACTAATCATGTTCCCTAAAAACAAAAATATCACAAAAACCTTATAACAACAAGGTCTTTGTGATATTTTGCTTATCTTTTATTTTCGTTTACGTGGCAAAATCTTGATTGGTGTACCCGTAAAATCAAAGTTTTGTCGTAATTGATTAATCAAAAATCGTTCATATGAGAAGTGCATCAGTTCTGGGTCATTCACAAATACAACAAAAGTCGGTGGATTCGTACTTACTTGGGTCATGTAATAAACACGCAATCTCTTACCCTTCACCATTGGAGTTGGAACTAACTTACTTGCTTCAAGCAACAAGTCATTTAAGACACTAGATTGAATTCTTTGATTTTGATTATCATAGACTTCTTTAACCATATTAGGAATTTGATCTAATCTTTGACCTGTCTTGGCAGAAACAAAAAGAATAGGAGCATAGTCCAAATATTGAAATTCATCTCTAATTTCACGTTCAAATTCTTTAGCGCTTGTACTATTCTTTTTTGGCAAATCCCATTTGTTAACGACAATGATGATTCCACGACCCGCCTCGTGAGCATATCCAGCCACATGCTTGTCTTGCTCTCTAATGCCTGTACTTGCATCGAGGACAAGTAAAACCACGTCTGAACGCTCAATAGCACTCATAGCGCGCATTACAGAGTACTTTTCTGTCTTCTCATACACTTTGCCTCGTCTTCTGATTCCGGCAGTATCAACGACCTTAAATTTTACACCATCATGGGTAAACGGCGTATCGACAGCATCACGAGTTGTTCCTTCTTCATTAGCAACAATTACCCGATCTTCACCAAGTAATTTGTTAACAATTGAAGACTTACCTACATTTGGTCGACCAATCATGCTAAAAGAAATAACATCATCAGCTTCAGTATCTTTATCGTCAGGAAAATCATTAACAATCTGATCAAGCAAATCACCAATACCAGTACCATGACTACTTGAAACAGGAATCGGATCCCCCAATCCTAAACTATAGAAATCATAAATATCGCTTCGCTGTTCAGGATTATCAGCTTTATTTACAGCTAAAATAACTGGCTTTTTAGTACGGTAAAGAAGATGAGCTATTCTTTCGTCTAAATCTGTCACGTGATTTACCACATTGGTTAACATCACGATAACATCTGCTTCTTCAATTGCAATTTCTGCTTGAGCTCTGATTTCTTCTTCGATCTTGCCACCTTCCCAGGTAATACCACCAGTATCGATCAAATCAAACTTATGCCCCATCCATTCGGCTTGAGCATAATTACGATCTCGGGTAACACCCGGTTTGTCCTCAACAATAGCTAAACGTTGATTAATTATTCTATTGAAAAGTGTTGATTTACCAACATTGGGTTGACCAACAATTGCAACAACTGGTAAAACCATTTCTCGCCCTCCTTTACTAATCTAAACATAAATAAAAAAGCCGACTCAAGTCGGCTTTTTTATAAAATGACTACTTACGGTCCTTTAATTGGTCACCAATGATGTCACCTAATGCAAAGCCGTTGTCGTTATCACTCATGTACTTCTTGTTTACTGAATTTTCGTTACGTGAACGACGTGGACGAGAATTATGATTTTCTGAAGAAGCGTTTGAGTCAGCAGCCTTGATTGAAAGTGAAATTCTCCTATCACTTGGGTCAATGTTCAAAACCTTAACCTTAACACTTTGACCAACCTTTAAAACATCGCTTGGCTTGTCAACATGCTTGTTTGAGATTTCTGAAACGTGTACCAAACCTTGAATACCATCAGCAACTTCAACGAAAGCACCAAAGTTAGTTAATGACTTTACTTCACCTTCAAAAATATCGCCTTCGTTTAAGTCAGCTGTAGCTTGTTCAAATGGAGAAGGTTCAGTTTGCTTAATAGACAGGGAAATACGATGTCTGTCATTGTCGATACCAATGACCTTAACCTTAACATCTTGACCAACCTTTAAAACATCGCTTGGCTTGTCAACGTGCTTGTAAGAAATTTCTGAAATATGAACTAAACCGTCAACACCACCAACATCGATGAATGCACCGAAGTTAGTCAAACGTGAAACCTTACCTTCAACAACGTCACCAACAACTAATTGTGATGCAACCTTGTCAAATGCTTCTTCACGTTCTTCTTCAACTAAATCCTTGTGTGAAAGGATTAAGCGGTTCTTGTTAGGATCAATTTCGGTAATCTTAAGTTTCATAGTCTTACCAATGTAAGGCTTAAGATCTGAAACGTAACGGTTTGAAATTAATGAAGCTGGTAAGAAACCACGTGTACCAACATCAACAATTAAACCACCACGAACTGATGAAGTTACAGTACCTTCGACAGCATTTCCGTCTTCGAAGTCTTTTTGTAACTTGTCGTAGGCTTCTCTTTCCTTTAAGCGGGTAACTGAGAAGAAGAATTCACCATTTTCCTTGTCGCCACCGGCTCTTCTTAATACTAAGGCCTTAAACTTGTCACCAGGCTTAACTAAATCACGTAAGTCTGCGTTACGGTCTGAAGTGTATTCACGACGAGTAATGACACCTTCAACACCAGCGTTTTCAACACCAACATCGATTTGGCCGTCTTCAATGTCTAATACTTCGACATCGACAATATCTCCGACCTCAACTCCTTGCATTTGCTTTAATGCGTCTAAAAATTGATTACTGTTTTCTGACATATGTACCTCCCAATATCATGTCCCATTTTATAGGAAACCGAGATATTTTTCTACTATTTTGTGCTATTTTTTCTAATTTTTTTGTTTTTTTTCGATTTGAGCTAAAATTGCCTCTACAACTTCGTCAATCGACATGTTTGTGGTGTCAATTTCAATTGCATCATCTGCCTTTTTTAGCGGTGAAATTTTGCGGTGAGAATCTTTATAATCTCTTGCTGCAATATCTTTTTCAATTTCATCAACTGTTTGGTCAGATTTAATACCACGCTCTTTAAAATCTAATAAACGACGTTCAGCACGTGATCTTGCTGAAGCAACTAAAAAGATCTTAACTTCAGCGTTAGGTAAAACAGTCGTACCAATATCGCGACCATCCATAATGACATTTGTCTTGCCTGCCATTTCACGTTGCAGACTTACCATTTTTTCTCGTACTTTCGGCAAAGCGGATACTTCCGAAACATTAGCTGAAATTTCAGGCGTTCTAATTTCTTTAGAAACGTCCTTTCCAGCTACATATACTTTTTGCTCACCATTTTCAGATTTCAATTCAATTCCATCTTCATCAATGGCATTCAAGATACCCGCTTCATCACCATAATCTAAGTTATGATTACGAGCAATCACTGTACATGCACGATACATTGCCCCTGTGTCTATATAGACAAAGGATAATTTACTTGCAATGATTTTAGCAACTGTACTTTTACCTGCTGATGCAGGACCATCTACTGCTACTTGCATTCTAATAAAAAAGAGATCTTAACATCGACCCCTTTTATCCTTTCTGAAAGATTATTTCAACTTAAGTGTCTGACCTGCTTCAATATTTGAAGAGTCTTTAAGATTATTTAATCTGGCTAATTCATCAACAGTCAAGCCATTCTTTTCTGCAATTTCATTTAAAGTATCTCCACTTTGGACTAAATAAGTCTTAGGAGTAGCAGAACTACTAGATGAGCTTGAACTAGCCTTTTCAGACTTTTTCTTGCTAAAAGAAGATGATGAGGTTTTCTTAGTCTTAACAGACTTGGATGATTTAGAAGAAACCTTCTTAACTGTTTGAACTTCTTCAGCTTTTTCTGAATGGCTTGAAGCCAAACGATGAACAACTGGGATAAGTGCAATTAAAATAACCGCTAAAATTATAATAACTGCTATCCAACGTGCTGATCCACTAGGCTGACTATCTTGTGAGCTTCGCTTTTCAGTAGGTCGTTCATAGTGCTGATATGGCCCGGTTGACTTTTTATCCATCAAAAATTCCTCCATTCACTTAACGGATTAATTTTAGCATATTTTAGGATGCTTTGAATATGAAAAATCCCATCAACTTAAAAAATTGATGGGATGATAACTTAATTCAAATTAAATCTCTTACGAACGAATGGCTTAATTGTTTTCAAGGTAGCTTCAAACAATAAGTAAACAGCCACAGCGTTAATTAATCCTTTTAACAAGTTAAAGGGCATGATAATACTAAAAATGTAGGTTGACATTGATGGTAAATGCAATAACTGACCCAAGTAAACTTTCTCAGTAAAGCTTAACAAGGCACTATAGCTATTAATAGCAGGCAAGTTTGGTACCGCTGTTACTGCGTAAATAGGAGTCAAAACGAAGGCATTAGCCAATGACATCACTGCTGCCATTGCGATAATCCCAATTACCAAACCACAAATTGGTTTAACTCTGCCCATCATTGTCTTGCGGTTATCCGCACTCACATTTTTACTTAATAAATAAAATGGAACTGCAAATGACATTGAAGCTAAGAATGCTGCTAGATTTCCAACAAGGCTTGGTAATGCAAAACCACTAAAAATTAAACTAAGCAACATTCGAATTAAAGCAATAATAACTCCCGGTACAATTCCAAAAATAAACATTCCAATTGTAATAATGACATCTGAAAAATCAAACTTTAAGAAGGCAACTCCAGGCATGATTGGAAATTCAAATTTCATAACTACAAAAGCAATACAGCCAATTAAAGCATATGCAATCACATTAGTTAAACTACTATTCTTGGATTTAGCTTGATCCATAACTTACTTTCCTTTCCCAAAACAAAAGGTCTATTGCTTCAGCAACAGACCTTAAAAAGTGTAGTAAGTTTTTTTAGCCTGTCTTCTTCCATCTAGACTTTAACTATCGGTATCTAACGATTCAACCACTGACGTGGGTCGCGGACTTTCACCGCCGGTCGGGACTTTCACCCTGCCCTGAAGACAATAACCTTGAATATTTAATTACAGTTATAATTTAGTTCAATTGCATTAATTTGTCAACTTCATGCTTCGATAATTCCCGATATTGCCCTGATGTAAGCGAATCCAGAGTTAAAAAGGCATATTTTTCACGAGCAAGCTTATCAACTAAGTGACCTACTGCTTTAAACATTCGCTTAACTTGATGATAATGTCCCTCATGAATTGTAATTTGGACAATTTGTGTGTCTTTCTTATGATCAGTTTTCAATACTTTGACCTTGGCAGGCGCAGCCTTAAAATGATCCAACTTTACTCCTTGAGTCAAGGTTTTAATTTCATCAGGAGTTAAAATCCCTTTAATCTTGGCTACATAGACCTTAGCCACTTCATTTTTAGGGTGCATCAATAAATTTGCTAATTTGCCATCGTTAGTCATTAGCAATAAACCTGACGTATCATAATCTAGTCTTCCTACTGGATACAAACGATATGGTAAATCTTCGAAATAATCAACTACAGTTTTTCTACCACGATCGTCTTCTGCAGTCGAAACAACGCCGCGAGGCTTATAAAACAAATACGTGTGTAGGCTTTCCCGCTCAATTGGTTCATCATCGACTGTAATATTACTAAAAGTATCGACTTTAGTACCTAGCTTAGTAACAACATGCCCATCTACTTTAACTCGACCGGCTACAATCATTTTTTCAGCTTTTCTTCTTGAAGCGATTCCTGCTTCCGCAATTACTTTTTGTAATCGTTCTGCCATTTTCTATCCCTCTTTTTCTAAATGTTTGTCTGCGCTACCTTTTGAATCGAATAAGTCAATCTCCTCACCATCAGTTGTATCCTCAAAGTCTTCGATTAACGGTAAATCAGCCAAACTTTGATAATTAAAATATTGTAAAAAATAATCAGTTGTAACATACAACTTAGGATGACCTGGAGCATCTTTTTTGCCGTCTTGTTTAATTAATCCTCGCCAAATCAATGTCTGTAAAGCTCCTGATGAATTTACTCCACGAATATCATCAATTTCTATTCTAGTAATTGGTTGTCGATAAGCAATAATTGAGAGAATTTCAAGTGCTGATTGACTCAAATTCTTAGTTAAATCTTTTTGAAAATACTTTTCAATTATCTTAGCTGTCTGTTGACTAGTTGTCATCTTATAAGTATTTGCAATATGAATTATTTGCATTCCCGAGTCTGGATCAGCCTTCATTTTTTGCTGCAAACGAGTGACTAACTGACCTAGCTCTTCACCATCAACTTCAAGTAGTTCAATTAGATTTTGCTCCTCAAGCCCATTGTCACCTGCGACATACAAAAGAGCTTCTAAATTTGCTAGTTTACTTGCCATTCGTATCAATTCTTTCTAAATTTAAATCACCGAATTCACGTGCTTGTGTAATCTGAATTAATTGTTTTTTACACAATTCTAGTGTCGCTAAAAATAAGCCAATAACATCTGAGATATTCTGCATTTTGTCCGCGCAAGCAAAGAAACTAACTTGCCTTTTTCGTTTCAATTGTCCATGCAAAAAATCCATCATCTCATTGATCGGCGTTTCTGCTACTCTAATTGAAGCGGTATCTGGTTGCTGCAACTTCAAACGATGTAAGACCATCGTAAAAGTCGTCGCTAATTCTTGTGCAGTTATCTGACCCTTAGGCAGCGGTTGAACTTTAGCAGTGGTTGATACACTAGCTTCTTTAGCAACTGTAATCGGTACTTCTTCATTACGTTCTTTAAAATAAGCAGATATTTTCTTAAACACAGAATATTGTACCAATTGTTGCACTAATTCGTCTCTTGGATCTTCATCAGGTTGAATATCATCTACAAAATCGTTTTGAGGCAACAAATACTGTGATTTAATTCGCAATAAAGTTGATGACATGACAAAATACTCGCCTGCAATTTGTAAATTTAAGCTTTGCATTTGGCGCAAGTATTCTAAATATTGACTAGTTATTTGGGCAATTGGGATATCATAAATATCAATTTTTTGCGATTGGATCAAATGCAGTAATAAATCAAGTGGTCCTTCAAAATTCGGTAATTCTAAAGTTAAGTTACTTTTGTCCATTATCTTCTTCTACCGTTTTTAATAAATTTGTATATTCTGGTACAGCAGTTATTCGTTTATCTGGATATTCGTGCTTTAGTTCATCAACAATTTTCCGTTCATAACTAATCTCACGAAAACCAGGAGCTAAAGACAAATATCTAATAATTACAAACTGATTAGATACTTGGGTTCCTATTACGCCCACCATATTATTTTGACTATTACGATAAAGATACAAAATAAAGTCATTTTCATCCTGATTAAGCGTGATTTCTTCTTTTAAGTTTTCGATATTTTTAAAATCAGGTAAATAGGATAGTAATCCCATTGCTATCTTCTCATAATCTTTTTTATATTGTATTAGCATTTAATCACCTAAAGACGAGGATGTGTCTTCTGATAAACATTTAAAATTTGCTTTTGTGATAAATTGGTATAGATCTGTGTCGTGCTAATATCAGAATGTCCTAATATTTCTTGCACTACTCGCAAATCTGCGCCGTTTTCTAGCAAATGTGTTGCAAACGTATGACGTAAAGTGTGTGGCGTGACATCTTTAGTAATTGCCGCCATTTGACAATACTTTTTGATCATCTGCCAAATAGCCTGTCGTGTAATCTTTTTTCCTCGATTATTTAAAAAAATATGTTCATCGCTTTTCCCTACTTGTAAAATTAGCGGATCACGAACTTCATTTTCATATTTTTTTATCCAATCAAGAGCAACAGGACTAATTGGAATCAATCGTTCTTTTTCGCCTTTACCAAGAACCCGAACTAAGCCTAAATTGTCATGTAAATCCTGCAACTCCAAATTAATTAATTCGCTTACTCTCATTCCCGTGGCATATAATGTCTCTAAGATAGCACGATCACGTATACCTAACTTTCGTTTAGTATTTGGCTGCTCAAGTAGCCTATTCATTTCAGCTTGAGAGAGAGCTGTCGGCAAACGACGTTCTTTTTTAGGCAAATCGATTTCCAACATTGGATTTAACTTTTGAATATTTTGCCGAGCTAACCATTGATAAAATTTACGCATGCTAGAAATAAGTCGACTAATTGAGCTGGTTGCTTTGTTCAAATCACGCTGCCGAGCTAAAAACGCATCCACATCGCTTGCTTCAGTTGGCCATGAAGCCATACCTTCATTTTCTACAAAAGTTCGAAATTCTTCTAAATCTTGACGATAAGCATTAATTGTATTATCACTTAATCCTCGTTCAACTTGACTGTAGCGTAAATAATCATCAATTTGATCTTTTAAATTATTCTTCTCCATTATCGTTCTCTTCTGGATCCTTAATTAAAGTAATCGTACCTGCTGTTTTATCTTCTTCAATTAATCCAGCCTTGAGCAAATGACCGACCGCACGTTTAAAAGCTGATTTTGAAATACCAAAGTATGATTTAATTTCTTGTGCACCTGATTTGTCATAGAAAGGTAGAGTCTTGGTTTCTCTTCTCCGCAAACTCATCAAAATCATTTGCGCATCATCATCAATTTCTTCAAAAGCACGAGGCAAAGCACTCAAATTCAAACGTCCATATTGACTGACACCGACTACTCTACCCTTGAATTGCTCACCTAGTCTCATAGGACGTGGCATCTGCGATTCATGTACAAAGCCAAGATAATAATCACTAGTTAAAACAAATGCTCCTATCTCTCGTGTAGCATAAACCGTTGCAAAGACATTTTCATTATTCATTCCACGTGGAAAGTTAGCAGCTAATTGGTCAAAAATATTTTCATCTGCTAGCTTAGCCCAAATACGATCTTTTTCGTCAGTTTCTAATCTTACTAAAAGTCGATCATCACGTCGAGGCCATCTTTCTTTTTCTCTAGGAAGATCATCCATTGATAAAACAACGTCTTTATCAGGTAGACCTACATCAACAAAGACGCCTAAGCCTGGACGTACCTCGGTTACTTTTCCCCAACCATATTGATCGGGTTGCGCGAATGGCAAAAATTGTGTCATTTCTCGATCATGACTTTTATTATCATAAATAAAACCTTCGACTTCATCTCCAATTTTAGGAATATCATCTTGCGTAATCTCGATCTTCTTCAATTCATAAGTCAGTCCATCAATTTGAACATAATAAGCTTTATCGTTTTCGTCAGTAATTTTTCCTTTACGAACTGTTCCAAGCATTTAAAAATCTCCTACTTTACATATTCTTACATATAAGTATAAGAGATTTTTATGCAAAATAAAATAGCCAGCACTTAAGCTGGCTATTTTTTGATTAGCTAATCTATCTAAATTATATTCTTAAAATTAAAGGTTTGAGATTTCGCCTTGGTAGATAGCACCACGACGAGCGTCAACAGTAATAGTTGAACCATCAGAAATCTTGTCAGTAGCGTCAGTAGCACCAACAACAACTGGGATACCTAATGATAAACCGATAACTGCGGCATGTGAAGTTAAACCTGAAGCTTCAACAACTAAACCTGAAGCCTTCTTGATAGCTGGGTTGTAGTCTGGGTCAGTAGTCTTAGCAACTAAGATGTCGCCTTCCTTAACCTTGCTGTTTGCTTCTTCAGCTGAGTTAGCTACAACAGCCTTGCCGATAACTGAACCGTTACCAACACCTAAGCCTTGAACTAACTTGTTACCGATGATTTGTAACTTCATTAAGTTAGTTGTACCTGAGTCACCAAGTGGAGTACCTGCAACGATAATTACAAGGTCGCCATCCTTTACGTAACCCTTTTCCTTAGCTACCTTAGCAGCCATTTCAAACATGTCATCAGTTGACTTAGGCTTTTCAGTCAATACTGGTTGTACACCCCAAACGATACCCAATGAGTGTTGAATCTTTTCGTCAAAGGTCATAGCAATAATGTCAGCATTTGGACGGTACTTAGAAATCATACGTGCAGTGTAACCTGAGTTAGTTGCAGTAATGATAGTCTTAACACCTAATTCTTGAGCAGTACGTACAACTGATTCACCGATAGCTTCAGTTACGTTTGAACCCTTGTAGGCTTCGAATCTTTGAAGAGCTAAAGTATTACGCTTAAGCATTTGCTTTTCAGTACGTTCGTCAATTTCAGCCATAGCCTTAACAGCCTTAACTGGGTAAAGACCATTTGCTGATTCACCTGAAAGCATAGTTGCGTCAGTACCATCAAGAACAGCGTTAGCAACGTCTGAAACTTCGGCACGAGTTGGACGTGGGTTTTCTTGCATTGAGTCAAGCATTTGAGTAGCAGTAATAACTGGCTTACCAAGTGCGTTAGCCTTGCGGATTAGGCTCTTTTGTACAAATGGAACTTCCATAAATGGAATTTCAACACCCATGTCACCACGAGCAACCATTAAACCATCTGAAACTTGCAAAATTTCGTCTGCGTTGTCGATACCTTCTTGAGATTCAATCTTTGGGAAGATCTTAACGTAGTCTGCACCTGCTTCTTCACAAAGCTTACGGATGTCTAAGATATCTTGAGCCTTACGTGCAAATGAAGCAGTAATGAAGTTAATACCATAGTTCAAACCAAACTTAATGTCATCAGTATCCTTTTCAGTAATACCTGGAAGGCGAATTTCAACACCAGGAGCGTTAACACCCTTCTTTGAACCGATTACACCAGTGTTTTGAGCTTCACAAACAAGTTCTCTCTTTGAGTCGTCCTTTTCCTTGATCAAAAGGTCAACCAAACCATCATCGATTAATACGTGACCACCAACGTGAGTATCATCGTATAAACCGTCGTAGGTAACGTGAATCATGTCCTTGTTACCCTTCTTAGTGGCATCCATTGATACACGGATCATGTCACCAGTATTAATAGTGAACTTACCACCTTCTTGTTCAGTGGTTCTGATTTCAGCACCCTTAGTGTCAAGGTCGATACCAAGAAGTAAACCAGTATCCTTTTCCACTTGACGAACCATCTTCATACGAGCAAGGTGTTCTGGGTGGTCACCGTGTGAGAAGTTGAAACGGAATACGTTTGCACCAGCCTTAGCTAAAGCAGTAATAGTTTCAATATCGTTTGAAGCTGGCCCTAAAGTACTAACAATCTTAGTTTTCTTCATTATTAAAAAAATCCTCTCCAAAAATCAACTAAATTAATATTTAGTCATTTCTTCATTTACATCCAATAACGCATAATCACCTTGGTGTTTACCGTCAAACAAATCAAGAATGTCGTGGGTATTAAGTTCACCATTCTCCATGCCGACAGCTAAACCGCCCTTCCCATCGAGAAGTAACTTAACAGCATAATTACCCATCTTAGTAGCATTAACTCTATCTGTAACAGTAGGTGAGCCACCACGTTGCATATGCGCAAGGACATTAGCACGAGCATCAAAGTCACCATATTTAAGGAGTTCGTCCTTAAACTTATCAGCAGCCATAACGCCTTCTGCTAAAACAATGATACCATGATCTTTGCCATCTGCAAAACCACGAGTAAGAGTTTCTGCAATTTCCTTAACATCGTATGAACGTTCAGGAATTACAATTGCGTCTGCTCCACTTGCTACACCGACACGCATAGCGATATCACCACATTCACGACCCATTACATTAACAACGAATACGCGGTGGTGACTGCTTGCAGTATCACGAATTTTATCGATAGCATCCATAGCAGTACGACAAGCAGAATCAAAGCCGATCGTGTAGTCAGTATAAGGAATATCATTATCGATAGTTCCTGGCAAACCAACTGAGTTTACGCCGTGGCGAGTCAAGGCTAAAGCACCATGGTATGAACCGTCTCCGCCAATTACGATAACCGCATCAATACCATGTTTCTTTAATTGCTCAACACCCTTTTGTTGCACTTCTTCTTGTGCAAATTCAGGGAAACGAGCACTGTACAAGAAAGTACCGCCTTCACTAATCTTGTGGTCAACATTTTCCGTGGTAAGCGGAACAAAGTCACCTGCAACCAAACCAGCGAAACCATAACGAATTCCAAAGACTTCAAGCCCATGATGGATAGCAGTCTTTGTCACAGCTCTAATTGCTGCATTCATACCAGGGGCGTCTCCGCCACTAGTTAAAATACCAATCCGTTTCATGAATTCACCTCATCATGATTATTTTGTGTAATTTCTCACATCACATAAATATTAACATTTTTTAGGCAAAAAAGCTCACAAAAATTGGGCTAATTTATGCTTTCTTTCCGTATTTAAGTTTGTTAGCACTTACATCCATCGTCAAAGATAGCTTTGTAATTTGAACTTTATTCTTTAAAATTAACTTTTCGCAAATTGGTTAAGAAATACTGTTTTTTATTTTGGTCAAATCGATCACCTTGAACCTTGACTCCTAGTAAATAAATATCTCCTTCTTTTAAAATAGAGCCAAATTTTTCATAAGCCGGTGGAAAAATAATAATTTCTTGTTCGCTAGATGTATCAGCAAAACTAGCAAAAGCCATTGTTTTTCCATTTTTGGTCCTAATTTGCTTTAACTTCATTAATTTACCCACGCTAATACCACTATCATTTAACTGAAATTGATTCAATGGTCTAGCGTTAAATTTTTGTGCATATTTTTGTACAGCTATTAGAGGAGTAGTTGTTGTAGTAAAGCCTAAAGCTTTCTCTTCCATTTCTGCTTTTTGGGCAGCAGTCGGTGGCTCAGCAGGCTTAAGTGGTGCATCCCCCAGAATCTCAGATAAAGACATATTTTGTCCCGTTAATTGCACATTAGCAATTACATCTTTGCAGTTAAGCAATAACTCATTGCGATTATCTTCGATTGAGTCAAATGCTCCAGCCATAATCAATGCTTCAATTGCGTCTACTTGTAAGAACTTAGCATCGATTCTACGCAAAAAATCATTAAAAGACTTATACGGTTTAGTATTGGCAGCTATTTCCTTAGCAAAATCAAGACGTAATCCTTTAATTGCTTTTAAACCAACTAAAATCTTGCCATCTTGTAAAGTATAGTCTAATTGGCTGTGATTGATATCAGGCGGCAAAATACGAACTCCAGCTTCCTGAGCTTGCATCGAATAGCTTTGCGCTTTAGCAGACGTTGATGAATTGAGCATCGCTGTGTAAAATGCAGCAGGATAATGAACCTTCAAATAAGCTAGCCAAAAGGCAATCTTGGTATATGCCACCGCGTGTGAACGGTTAAAACCATAGTTAGCAAATTGCTCTATATAATGATAAACTCGCTCACCTACTTCTTTAGGATGACCTTTTTTGACCGTACCAGCAATAAATTTTCCACGTTCTTGCTCAATGACATTCTGATTCTTTTTAGACATCGCACGTCGTAAAATATCGGCTTCACCCAATGAAAATCCTGCCAGGATTTGAGCTGTTTGCATGACTTGTTCCTGATAAACCAAAATTCCATAAGTTGATTGTAAAATTTGCTTTAAACTGGGATCAGGATAATGCACAGTAGCCGTACCATTTTTTCTTGCAACAAATGCGTCAATATTTTGCATTGGACCTGGACGGTATAAAGCGTTCACCGCTACTAGGTCCTCAAAATTGTCGGGATGCAATTTACGCAAAACACCACGAATCCCACCAGATTCGAATTGGAAGACTGCATCTGTTTTACCTTGTTGAAACAGTTCCATTGTTTTGGGATCATTTAACGGAATTGTATTAGGATCTAGCTTTACACCTTGCTGCCGCACTAAAGCTAAAATATTGCCTAAAACTGTCAAATTGCGCAATCCCAAAAAGTCGATCTTTAGCAAACCTAATGATTCAACATATTTTTTGGTTTGCTGAGTTACAGGAATGCCGAAAGGACCAGCCTGCAATCCCGAAATGCCAGCAATCGAATCATCACTAATCACCAATCCAGCCGCATGAATAGAATAATGCCTTGGCAATCCCTCAAGTCCTAAAGCAGTCTTAAATAACAATTTATTCTCAGGCGTTGCATCAACCAATAATCTTAGTTCTCTAGACTCTTGATATGCTTTTTTTAATCCCATTTTATCTTTAGAGTACGGGATTGCGTGAGTCCACTTAGTGATTTCTGGTCCTGTTAAGCCAAAAACCCGGCCAACGTCTCTTAATACTTGTTTAGCAGCCATTGTACCAAAAGTCAAAATTTGAGCAGCATGATCCATGCCATACTTTTGATACATATACTTAATTACTGTATTCCGTTGAATATCAGGAATGTCCAGATCAATATCAGGCATCTCATGACGAGCCGGATTTAAAAAACGCTCAAACAGTAAATTATATTGGATGGGATCAACTTCAGTGATACGCAAAGAGTATGAAACCAGTGAACCACAAGCTGAACCACGTCCTGGACCAGTAGTAATTTTTACTCGGTGACAATAGTTAATTACATCCCATACAATCAAAAAATAATCATCGAACCCCATCTGATTGATGACTCGTAATTCATAATTTAATCTTTTCTGATACTCGGCTGGAATACTTTTTTGACCAAAGCGCGCTTGTAAACCAGTTTGAGCCAAATAACGCAAATATTCTTCTGAAGTCGGAAACTTATCTTGATGATATTTAGGTAAGACCGGTTTTTGAAAGATCACTTCAGCATTACATTTCTGAGCAATTTTCCAAGTATTATTAATTGCATCATCCAAGTCATATTGATGATAGCGTTCTAAAACATTTTGTGCAGAATCTAAATAATGCGAACCAGCTTGCTTAGCTAGTGGCAATATATCTTGCAATTTATCTCCCTTAGCAATCGCACGCAAAGTTTTTTGTAAAAATTGCTCACGTGGCCGTAAATATTGACTATCTTCCACTGCAACTAAAGATAATTCAAATTGCTTAGCTAATCCACGGACATAATCAATGTAATCTATACTTGCTTTTGAAGCATATACACCCAAATAAAGATCAGACGTTAACTTCTTTAGTTGGCGAACATAATCACTGCCTAATGCCTGATTTGTATCATGCAGCGCCATTAATTCACTTTTTAGATTAGCTGGTACGATAATCAACAAATCATCTAAATATTTGGTTAATTCATTCAGCGTTAAGACCTTATCGTTTTGCCCATTTTCCGTTAACAAATTTACCGCGCTAGAAAGTCGCAATAAATTATGATAGCCCTTATTTGTTTTGGCAAAAACTAGCAAATCATATTTTTGGGTGCTATCAACCAAACCATTTAAACGCAGTTGCATCCCAAGAAGTGGTTTAATTCCCGCCTTTTTAGCCAACTCATAAAAACTGACCAAACCATAAGTCACGTTCACGTCGGCTAAACCAACCACAGGATAGCCCTTCTCTTTAGCGTCTTTTATCAAATCACTTACCTTGGTTGGACTACTTAAAAGCGTAAAGGAGCTTATGTTTTGAAGTGCTGCTACTTGCATAAATTAACCACCTTTCGTCATTACAAACATTAAATTAAGTATACCAAATTGAACCAATCAGGTTTGAATTTGCACTTCATTTTTGATAAAATCTTACACGAAAGAAGGAATCATTATGGGTCGTTATATCATCACAACTGTATGGAGCGTAATCTACATGTTAGTTGTAGGCTTTATTGCTGGTCCTTTAACCCGAAGTGCTTCATTCAACGGCACAGATTTAAGAAATTGTGTAATCGTTGGGATCATTTTTGGTATTCTTTTCTCAGCAATTATTGCGACTATTACTGCTCGTTCACACAAAGATAATAGTAAATACAGTAAGTTAAAATAATTATTCAATCTATTCAAAAAAGACGTGAGATGTTTTTATTCTCACGTCTTTTTCGTTTGGTTTAGTAAAACTTATAATTCTTTTTTGTATCTACTTCGACTGGTCCATGAGTCAAATATTCGCTAAACATTTGTACATAGTCCTTATCCAAAGTGGTTTCAATTTTGTCCATACTATATTCAGGATAAAATCCCCCACCCATAGCACGATAGTTGTTAACTGCTAAATGATAAATCTGATCATCTTTGATTGGCTTACCGTGCAAAGTTAGTTTAGTCAGCCGTTCACCTACTGGTCTGGATAAATCCGCTTCATATTCGACTGGATAAAAGACGTCAAAATGATACAACATTGGCTTAGGCTTAATCCATCGATCAATAAAGCCAATGTTTCCTGCTTCATCTTTCTTCAAAAAGCCAGCAGAGTGCTCAATAATATGACGTAATTCTTTACCAGTCAGCTTCACACGACACAACTGATTAGCATACGGATAATTTAACAAAACATCTCTCATAGTAATGGTCTTATCAAATCCCTTAGCTGTCTCACTCATCACTGCAGTTGCCGAAACATCAGCTTTAGTAAACCATAATTGCATTTGTTGGATTAAATTAATAAATGGCGCGCCTTCTATTCTGCCTTTCATTGCATTTTCAATTCGAGCAGGTTTATCTAAATGTGCAATTGGTTGATCTAGCCATTTTTGTGTTCTTTTATCCAAGTCAGATACAATATCAACAATTACAGGATCAGGATCATAATCTTTAGTGTCAATCAACTTAGTGGACATTGATTTGATTTTCTTAGTATCATCATCAATATCAAGAACCACTTCAGCTACAGCTTCACCGCGATAACCTGGTTGAACAATAGCAGTATCGCGTGTAACCAAATTTAAGCGCCGATGCTGGTGACCTGTCAATAGGACATCAACTTCTGGAATTTTGGTTAAAATCTGATAACCTTCATTTTCACCACGATTAGGTTCAGTCGCCTTACCAGTTTCAGGATCACTTTCAAAGCCACCATGATACATCACAGCTAAAATATCAACCTGAGGGCGTAATATTTTGGCATAATGCTTAATTTTTTCGTAAGCAGAGGCAAACTTTAAGCCTTTTACATTTTCTTTAGGTTCCCAATGTGGGATATATTGCGTTGTAATCCCCAATAAACCAATCTTTAAGCCATTTCTCTTGATAATAGTGTATTCTCTACCAAAAAATGGAACTTCTGTTTCTGCATCCAGTACATTATCATTAATGATTGGTGCCTCATTGTTATCAACATAGTAGCTTAAATAATCTAATCCAAAGTTAAAATCATGGTTACCTAAACAGCGAGCATCATACCCCACTGCATTATAAGCTTGCGTAAAAATACGTAAATCACTATAATCACCAGTTGAATGAGCATAGGAAGCAAGTGGTGAGCCTTGCAAACAATCACCTGCATCGGTAACTACAACATTGTTATCACCATACTTTTTCTTTTCAGATTTAATAACTGAGCTAACTCTACTCAAACTAAAAGGAGCATGATAGTCGGTTTTATTTTGGTAATCAGTTGGCAACAAAAATCCATGTGTATCACTAGAATGTAAAAATACTAACTTCATTATTTGTTTTTCCTTTTTCTAGGTATAAAAAAAGACACCATATCAAAGGTGTCCTTTAACTAGTTATTGCTGTTGTCGTTGTTATTTACAACTTGACGACCCTTGTAATAACCCTTTGGTGAAACACGGTGGCTTAAGCGGTATTCACCAGTAGTTGCATCATAGTGCATTGCTGGAACACTCAACTTAATGTGACCACGACGTGAACGTTTCTTTTGTTTAGAAGTATGTCTTGCAGGAACTGCCATTTAATTTGATCTCCTTTATTGTAGTCTTAAGCTTCAGGGTCATATAACCCCGAATCACTCACGTAGTTCAATCATACTATTCAATTGCTAATAAATCAAGATTTATTCTATTTTCTTCTCTTTTTTATTGAAGAAAGTGACCTTGTGATCCGTTTTTTCCTTAGTATCTCGTCCAAAGAACCAAGCAATAATCATCCCGATAATCACCATTACCACTAACACAACAATTAGTGGTAACCTCACCTTAAAAAAGCCAAAATTAATTGCGACAGGTGATGTATTTAAAACAACAAAAATTACTGCAATTAAAGCCACAACTGATCCAATAATTAAATTTCTTTGTTTTTCCATCTTTTTTTACTTTCTAGAAGCAAACTTTAAGGAAATCTCATCACCAATCGATGGAAATAGATTATACAATTTAGCCGCTACAGCTAAACTAAGTGGTAAATTTAATTCACGTTTATCACTGCCAAAGAAGTGAACTACTTGCCAAGCAACATCATCTGGATCCAACATAAATTCTTGAACATTTTTGACATAATTTCCAGTCTTATCTGCTACATTAAGGAAATTAGTATAAACTGGTCCTGGGTTTACAGTCATTACCTTGACACCAAATGGCTTTAATTCTAGCCGTAAGACATTTGAAAATTGAATTACGGCAGCCTTAGATGCACTGTAAGCGGCTGACTTGGTAGTTGGTACCTTGCCAGCAATTGAGCCAAAATTAATAATTTGACCAGTCTTTTGTTCCATCATGACCCTACCTACTAAACGAGTAAAGTACATCAAACCTAAAACATTAACTTGGAACATATTGGTAACGTCTTGCATTTTTTGGTCCATAAATTTTTCGAATTTAGCAGAACCAGCACAATTAACTAAAAAGTCAATGTGTTTTACTTGTTTAGTAATTGCATTAAAGGTTTGTTCAATTTCTTCCGGCTTACCCATATCTGTTGGAAAAACATATGCTTCAGCACCGGATAGTTCTTTAGCTTCTGCTGCAATTTCATCTAATTGGTTCTTTCTTCTAGCAATTAAAATTACAGTAGCACCACGACCAGCACTTTCAAGGGCAATGGAACGTCCAATCCCACTTGAAGCACCTGTAATTACAACAACTTTATTTCTTAATGAGTCTTTCATTTTTCTGAGCCTTTCATTGGAATATTAATCTGATCAAAATCATTAACTAATACTGTATTAGAAAATACTTTTTTAGCCTGTTTTTCGAGTTTTTTCGCTTTAGCACCCATATAACGAGCAGAAATATGATTTAGACATAATAATTTAACATTATCTTTCCGAGCAATTTTGGCTGCTTCAACCGAAGTAGAATGATAATAATCATGCGCCAATTTTTGTTCATCCCCTGCAAAAGTTGATTCATGGACTAAAACATCTGCATCTTTAGCCAAACGAGCAATACTTGGCGTGGAACGTGTGTCATAGATGACCGTCACAATTCTTCCCGATTTAGTAGGTCCTAAGAAATTTTTACCATCCAAAACAGTACCATCAGCTAAAGTTACTTTTTCGCCATTTTTTAATTTCCCCAAAAGTGGCCCATTAGGAACATTATACTGTGCTAACTTGTCAATTAATAATTCGCCTGGATGTGAAGCCTCCACTACTCTAAAACCAAAACTAGGTATCCGGTGGTCTAGTTGCTCCGTATACACTCGAAAGCCCTTATCCTCACAGATTAACCCTGATTTAGCTAATTGAACAAACCTTATAGGATATGAAATTTTAGTCCGAGATACCTTAAGAGCTGTTCTAACAAATTCTTCAATACCACTGGGACCATAAATAGTAATAGGACCAACATCACCTTGAAAAGAACGAGTTGACAATAACCCTGGTAACCCAAAAATGTGATCACCGTGATTATGTGATATAAAAATTTTGGTAACTTTTCGTAATTTAATATTTGTTCTTAAAATTTGATGCTGAGTTGCTTCACCTACGTCAAAAAGCCAGATTTCATTCAATTCATCCAGCAACTTAAGTGCAACACTAGAAACATTGCGTTGCTTTGAAGGTTGCCCAGCACCAGTACCTAAAAATTGTAATTCCATGAAAATCCTATTCTAATCTAAAATTTTGAATGCTTAACAATTGTTTTGGTAACTAATGCACTATAGTATTTTGAGCCCTTTAAATTAGGGTGAGTATGATCACCGTAGAACCAGTCAGGATGATTCTTCGAGTATGAATACCAATCAATTATTATAAGATTATGATACCGTTTTGCACCTTGCTTTAGCAAATTATTCACTGAATTTTGCCAATCTCTAGTTGGAACGTGAACATTGATCCAGAAAACTTTTCTCTTAGGCCCAGCCTGATGCATTATTCGATCAAGATCTTCCATTGAGAAAGGTCCATTAGTTCCTAACCCTATTAAGATATTATCTGCTAAAACTCCTTGACTTTGATAACTATCTAATAAGCCAAAAGCAACATTCAATTGTCTTGAAACAGCAGCATCAATTAACGCTTTAGGCATTAATCGTTTTAAATCGTTGCTCGAACCGGCCATTACCGAGTCGCCAATCGCAGTTACTTGAACATGTTGAGCCAATTGCAAATCTAACTGGGAAATACCATATTTAACAAAAGATTTGTTAATAGGATGCTTTTTAGTTTGAAGCTCAGCTTCACGAATAATTTTAGATTTTTTTTCTTTTTTCTTTTTTTCTTTTTTTAACTTTTCAATTAATTTAGCATTATCCGTTTTTTGTTTTTTAGAATTCTGATTAATTCGCTGTGCTAATTGGCTTTTATTAAAGTCTTCTGCTTTTACTCCTGGTGAAATAGCAATAGCTGCTGATCCTAAGATTAAAATCAAAGCTGCTAAGGCTGCTTGACCTTTCTTAAAGTAATCTTTTGTTTCAAAATTAAAAATTCGAGCAAAATATTGCTTCGTTTTATCCCAGGTAATCCTACCCATTGGTCTTTCAATCAAACGATAAGTAATTTCTGTAATCACTAAAATTAAAATCACTTCAATAAGGTGATACAGCATTGGATTATCACCAATATTTACCTTATCTTCAAAAAAGATCATTACTGGAAATTGATACAGATAGATGCCATAGCTTCGTGAGCCAATCCAATCAAATAACTTATTAGTTAGGATTTGATTCCAATGACTGCCAGGATGAGCAATTACCGCTACTAAAATACATACATCTAAAGTAAATAACAACATTCCGCCAGAGTAAGTAAAGGCCTGTTGTGGATTCATCCACTTAGAGAAGAACATTGCTAACATTAAAACAAATGAAGCAAGGCCCACCAAGTCCAATATCCAACTTACTTTTCGTTCGACTTGCTGATTTAAACCTTCTATCGGCCAAACAACTGCTAATGCTGCTCCTAATCCTAAAGAAAAGAAACGAGTATCAGTTCCGTAATAAATCCGATTAATATCAGCCTTTAAAAAGTATAGGATTGCCATTTCTAATGCAGAAACAGCTGATAGACCAACTAAAATCCAGAAAATATTTTTTTTCTTTTTAACCAATTTAACTAGTAAATAAATGACAATTGGCCAAACAATATAAAATTGGCCTTCAATTGACATCGTCCATAAATTAGTAAATGGTGATTCATTAGCTGCAAAACGCTCAAAATAGCTTTGACCATTATGAATTTGCCAAAAATTAAATACATTTAATAGATTTGCAAGTACAACCTGATTTAATTTAGCCAGTAAATTTCGTTGAAAGATAAAGATATAGGCTGCACTTAACCATAAAACAGTAATTAATTGTGGATATAACTTTTTTATTCGACTCAAATAAAAATGACGATTATTATATGATCCTGTTTTATCATATGAATTAAGCATATGATCTGTCACCAAATATCCTGAGAGCACGAAAAAAATCGGCACTCCCAGATATCCTCCCATAAAGGAATTAGGATCCAAATGATAAAGAATTACTCCGATAACTGCTAATGCTCTAAGGCCAGAATACCCCGTAATAAACCTATTTTTTTTCATACCCTATCTCTACTCTTATTGTACGAATTCAAAGACAAACTTGCCAATAGCCACATCATCACCATTAACAGCTCCTTTTTCACGTAGTGCGTCATCAACACCTAAACGCTTAAGCTTTCTTGCTAAACGCATAATACCGTCTTGGTGATCCAAGTTGGTCATTTGAACTAATCTTTCTAATTGTTCACCCTTAACGATAAATTCATGTTCGCCAACTTGCTCAACTGTAAATTCATTCTTTTGTGGTGCCTGATACTTATATTCTTTAATCTTTTGTGCTAGCTTAGGTTGTTCTTCAGCCTGTTCTTGTTCAACTTCAGTTACTAAGTTGGCAGTATCTGACATCAACTTATCTACGCCTTTATGAGTTACGCTTGAGATCTCATAAATAGGTTCATTATTTCCTTCTGCTTTTAATGCTTTTTTAAACTCAGCTAGTTTTTCCTCAGCACCAGGAATATCCATTTGTGAAGCTACAATCAATTCTCGCTTCTTTGATAAATCTGTTTCGTAATTTTTGAGTTCTTTTTTAATGGTATGGTAATCATCAATTGCCTCACGACCATTATTAGGATCCATTGAAACTAGGTGTAGAATTACTTTGGTTCTTTCAACGTGACGTAAAAATTGAATTCCTAAGCCTACGCCTTGACTAGCTCCTTCAATTAATCCTGGCAAATCCGCCATTGAAAAGTCACGACCATCTGGCAAGATAACCATTCCCAAATTAGGAGTTAAAGTCGTGAATTGATAAGCAGCAATTTTTGGCTTGGCCTTAGTTGTTACTGATAACAGTGTTGATTTACCAACTGACGGAAAACCAACTAAGCCGACATCAGCCAATAATTTTAATTCTAAACGCAAAACGCGATCTTCACCTGGTTCACCATTTTCAGCAATTTCTGGTGCAGTATTAACACTAGTTGCAAAATGGATATTACCGCGACCGCCGCGACCGCCTATAGCAACGACTAGTTCTTGGCCCTTTTCAGTTAAATCACCAATCAATTCATTAGTGTCATAATCATATACAGTAGTACCAACTGGAACTTTTAAATAAAGATCCTTAGCTGCACGGCCATATTGTGATTTAATACGACCATTTTCACCACTATCCGCCTTAAACTTACGCCGATAGCGAAAATCCATCAAAGTTCTTAAGCCGCTGTCAGCAACAAAAATAATACTGCCGCCACGGCCACCATCACCACCGGCTGGACCGCCATTAGGGACGTATTTTTCATGGCGGAAAGCCACCATGCCATCGCCGCCTTTTCCGGCTTGTACTTCGATTTTAGTTTGATCAACAAATGTAGGCATGTATATCTCTTCCTTCCGTCTTAATCTAGCTTTTAATACTATACCACAGAAATACGCATGATATCGCGTTTTCTCGGATTACAATGTTAATTTTACCGTTTGTGCTTGAGTAAGCGTTAATCCTGCTCTACGCAAGTCATCAATTGAAGCTTCTTTAATTTTCTTCAATGAACCAAATTCGCGCAATAATTTGTTACGACTTTTAGGACCAATTCCCTTAATCGAATCTAAACGACTGGACAAAGCATTTTTAGCATGGCGTCTTCTATGAAAAGTAATCGCAAAGCGGTGCACTTCGTCTTGAATGCGCGTCATTAAATAAAAGCCCTCTGATTTGGGATTAAGGGGAATCAGTTTCAAAGGAATACCGTTGATGGGATCGCCAAATAATAAATGGTTTGTTCTGTGCTTATCATCTTTAACCATCCCCGCAACTGGGATATTCAAATTTAATTCATTTCGTAAAACATCTAAACAAGCATCGACCTGAATTTGACCACCATCCATCAAAATCAAATCAGGCATTCTTTTATGCTCGCGCAACAGTCTACCATATCTTCGGCGGACAACTTCCCTCGTGTTGCGTACTTCGTCGCCACCATTTTGATGTTCAACCTCACCTTTTAGCTTATATTTACGATAAGCTGTTTTTTCGGGTTCACCATCTTTAAAAACGACTAAAGCAGAGACTGGGTCAGCACCTTGAATATGGGAGTGATCAAAACTTTCAATAAAGTGTCCATATGGTAAGCCTAAAGCATCAAAAATTTCTTTTTGAGCGCCTTTAGTTTTTCGATTACCTAGTTCTAATAATCTAAACTTATCATCTAGCTTTAACTTAGCATTATCCTTCGCCATGTCTAGCAATGACTTTTTCTGCCCTCGTTGCGGTGTTCTAACAGGTACCTTCAAGACCTCAGCTAAAGTAGCATTATCAAATCCTTCAGGAATCAGAATTTCTTTAGGCAAAACCCTATTTCTTTGCTCATAAAATTGCACAATAAAAGAAGTAAAAGCATCTTCTGGATCTGTGGCATCTGTCAAAGGAAACATTCTAGTTTCTCTACGCAATAACTTTGCTTGCCGTAAAAAGAAGATTTGAACAGAAATCCAAGACTTGTCAACGTAATAATTAAAAATATCACGCTGCGTATTATCATTGGAAATAATTTTTTGTTTTTCAACCGTTTCTTCAATATATTTCAATTGGTCGCGAATTTCGGCTGCTCGTTCAAATTCAAGATTGCTAGCTGCTTGAGCCATTTTTTCGGTCAAACTCTGTTTAACACTAGCAATATCTCCATTCAAAAAGCTCTTGATCTTTTTAATTTGCTCTTCGTATTCTTTTTGTGGCACTTTTTTAAAGCATGCACCTAAGCACTGCCCCATATGATAGTAAAGACAAGGTCTGCCTTGATAACCATGACAGCGCCTTAGTGGAAAAACTTTTTGAATAAACTTCAAAGTGGCCTGGGCAGCATATACATTAGGATAGGGACCAAAATAGTAGCCACCATCCTTATGAACGATACTAGTTAACCGAGTTTGCGGATCGTGTTCACGCGTGATTTCTATGTAAGGATATCCCGTACCCTGCTTTAATTGAACATTATAATAAGGTTGATACTTTTTTATTAATGTAATTTCAAGTAAAAAAGCTTCCTTATCAGTTGATACAGTAATGATGTCATAATCTCGAATTTCACGAACTAATTCAGCACGACGTCCAACCTGTTTACTCTTAAAATATGAGCGAACCCGATTTTTTAAATTTTTAGATTTACCAACATATATAACCGTACCGTTAATATCTTTCATCAAATAACAGCCGGGGTTTTCTGGTAAAAGTTTTAGTTTATTCTCAATTAATTGTGTTGCCATTATCTCATCTCACTGAAAAAATTTGCATTTAATAGTTTAACACAGACTGTTTAAGAAGATCTTAACTTTGCTTATAGAAATAGCTATTCGGTACAAAAGTTGATATATTAAAAGAAATAAAATTTGAGGAGAACTTTTGATGACTAATCTAGTTTTTGACTTAATTAACCAATTTGGCTACCTAGCCATCAGTTTGCTAATTGCAATCGAAAACATCTTTCCCCCTATTCCATCCGAAGTAATTCTATCGTTCGCTGGCTTTGCAACCCATCATTCTCAAATGAATGTCTTCGGTGTAATTATTGCTTCAACAATCGGCGCGGTAGTTGGTGCACTAGTTTTATATTGGATTGGCACTTTACTTAATCCAGATCGATTAGAAAAGTTGTTCGATCATAAGTTATTCAAACTACTTGGCTTTAAAAAGGGTGATGTACAAAAGGCTATCAAATGGTTTGATAAATACGGTACCGGTGCAATCTTCTATGGTCGGTGCATCCCTGTAGTTCGTAGCTTAATTTCAATTCCAGCTGGAATAGCCAAAGTTAAATTACCTAAGTTCCTTATTTACACTAGCTTAGGCAGCTTACTCTGGAATGCTATTCTAGTTGGTCTTGGTTCCTATATGGGTGAAAATTGGGAACAAATTGTGTTAATTTTTGAAGAATACTCATTAATCATTGGAGGACTTATTCTAATTGCTTTAATATATTTCTCCTGTAAATGGTATAAGCAAAAAATTAAAGCTGATTAATTCAAACGCTCTATAAAAAATATAGAGCGTTTTCTTCTTTTAAAAATTAAAAATATCATGTAAAATTAATCTAATCTATAATAAGGGAAGTTTGCGAATGAAATTTAATATTTTTAGGAAACAAAATGTTGAGAACTATCTCGGTAAAGACATTAAGTTCTCCAAAACAATGAACGCCGTTGATTTAATGTCTCTTGGCGTAGGAGCTGTCATCGGGACCGGTATTTTCATCTTACCCGGAACTGTTGCAGCCACATTAGCTGGACCGGGCGTTAGTTTATCCTTTGTTGTTGCAGCAATTGTTTGTGCTTTAGCTGGAATGTGTTATGCAGAATTTGCTTCAGCGATCCCAGTAGCTGGTTCTGCCTATTCATATGGGAATATCGTTTATGGCGAATTTACAGGCTGGATTATCGGTTGGGCACTGATTCTGGAATACATGCTATCTGTAGCCACTGTGGCAGCAGGTTGGTCATCATACTTCAGTTCTTTCATTGCACCATTTGGTCTAAAAATTCCACACGCTATTTCTGGTCCTATGAATCTTAACAATGGCGTTTATTTTGACTTGGTTTCTGTTTTAATCATTTTACTTATCAGTATCCTGTTGTCACGAGGGATGAAGAACTCAATTAAAATTAATGTCGTAGCTGTTTTTATTAAAATCGCCATTATTTTAATTTTTATTTTTGTAGGCTTACAGTTCATTAAACCTAACAACTATCATCCGTTCTTGCCATATCATTTTTCAGGAGTCATCAAAGGAGCAACCACAGTCTTCTTTGCCTTTCTTGGCTTTGATGTTGTTTCATCATCAGCCGCCGAGGTTAAAAATCCTAAGAAAAATATGCCCCTAGGAATTATTGGCACTTTAGCTATTGCAGCTGTACTTTATTTTGGCGTTTCAATCGTTTTAACGGGTATGGTTAATTATACCAAGCTAAACGTATCTAATCCCGTTGCTTTTGCATTGCAATATGTTCATCAAAACTGGGTAGCAGAGTTATTATCATTTGGTGCTATGCTAGGAATGGCTACCATGATGCTGACAATGATCTATTCAAGCTCTCGCTTAATCTATGCTATGGCACGTGATGGGCTATTGCCTAGTGCATTCAGTAAATTAGATAAAAAACATAACTCTCCTCAAAATGCCTTAGTCGCTGTCACTATTATTATTGCAGCAGGTGCAGCATTCTTCTCCGTTGATCAACTAGCCAATTTGGTCAACTTTGGTACACTTTTTGCCTTTACTCTTGTTTCCTTTGGAATTCTAAAATTAAGAAAAAGAACAGATATTGTTAACGATGGCTTTAAAGTTCCCGGATACCCATATTTGCCAATCATTTCTGGTTTAATTTGTATCTTTATGATTTGCCATTTAAGTTCAGAAGTTTACTTAATGGCAGCTATTTGGTTAATCATCGGTGCTGTAATTTACTTTGTTTATGGTTACCACCATAGTCAGCTTGATCATGATTAACATCAGTAAAAATTATGTAAAGAAAAAGACGATTCGCATGAATCGTCTTTTTTAGCTCTGTTTGAACTAGTTAATTTGATTAATTGCCTGACCATCTTTAAAGAAAGACAAAACATTATTCGCAGCTTCTTTAGACAAATTAAATCTAGCAATGTGAGTAGCTGAACCAACGTGAGGCGTCATGATCACATTATCCATTTCAACCAATTCAGGTCTTGGATGCGGTTCGTTTTCGAAAACATCTAAGGCGGCGCCTGCAATTGAACCATTCTTTAACGCAGCAATTAATGCATCCCCGTCAATCAACGATCCACGAGCAACATTAATTAAAAACGCTGTGTCTTTCATTTTCTTTAAAAAGTCTGAATTAACCAGATGATATGTTTCAGCTGTAGCAGGAGTATGTAAACTCACAAAATCAGCTTCTTTTGCCAAAGTATCTAAGTCAACATATTTAGCATCTAATTCTGTTGCAATTTGATCATCTACTTGATGACGATTATGATAAATAATTGTCATACCAAATGCTTTAGCGAACCTAGCAACTTGTTGACCAATTCGACCCATACCTACAATTCCTAAGGTCTTTCCTTCAATGGAGTACCCTTGGTTGTCGTACTCATCGGCATTTAAAAAGACGCCTTCACGCAAAGCATGGTCATAATAATGCAATCTACGAGCTGATGCCATAATCATTGTCCAGGCAAGTTCCGCCGTTGGACGCAACACACTCTTAGGGCAATTTGAAACAACTATTCCTTTTTCTTTAGCGTATTCAACATCAACGTGGTCAAAGCCAACGCCATAAGTTGAAATTATTTTTAAATTTTTCGCAGCATCAATCATTTCTCGATCAAAAGCCATCTTTGCTACGATCACACCATCATATTCTGCAATATGATCAAGCACCCACTCACGATCATCTTCTGGTCGATGTCCTACTGGACCGATATCAACTTGACAAATATTTTTTAAATCAGTTAAGGCATCATCTCTTAAGCCACCTAAAACTAAAACTTTTGCTTTATTCATTATTTTTAGACCTCTATTCAATTTTCATCTTAAAGTAAAAATACCACTATTTGAAAGAGAAAACATCTACTTTAATATTTTATTGATTGCAACTGCAACACCGTCGTGGTCACAATCAGCCGTAACTTCGTCAGCATGTTGCTTTGTATATTCAACAGCATTTCCCATTGCGATACCTAATCCAGCATAAGTTAACATCGGCATGTCGTTTGCTTGATCGCCTAGGGCCATCACATTACTTCGATCTATTTTTAAGTAGTCACATAGTCTTTTCAGGCCAGTCCCCTTATCGACACCGGCAGCGGTTGCTTCATAATAAAAAGGCTCAGTCTTTGAAAATACAACTCGATCTTTCATCATTTCAAATAAAGGAGATTCTATTTTCTCATCTAAATAGTCTGGATCATCAACATACATACATTTGATGATTGGTATCTGCTTCATTTCTTCTTGTGTACGATATGAGACTTCTAATTTTACGACCCGTGAATTATAAATTGTATAATGTCCCAAATCACGGTTAGCTGTATAAATTCGATCTAACGATACGCTATGAAAATGTAAGTTTAGCTTTCGCGCAATTGTCTCTAAATCTACATAATCTTCATATTTTAGCCCCTGTTTGAAAATAACCTGCCCCGCGGTTGATTCTACAACTGCACCATTAAAACTAACTACATACTGATTTTCTTGGCCATTGAGCCCTAATTCATCTAAATAACGTTGAGCACCTGACAAAGGCCGACCTGTGCAAATTACGATTTGCTTGCCTTGTTTTTGAGCAGTCAAAATCGCTTTTTTAACTGCTGGTGTAATCTCCTTCTTAGAATTAACTAAGGTTCCATCAATATCTATCGCGATTAGTTTAATTTCTTCCATTACCTTTTCCCTTAAAACAAAGAAAGCACCGCTTATGCGATGCTCCTATTAAACAGCCATGGTCTGCGTATTTTCTTTTAACTTGACCAAATCAGCCATATCATCAGCACTGATTTCAAAATCGATGTTCAAGTTTTCCTGCATTTCTTTAACATTATCACTCTTCGGCAAAACAATACAACCTAGTTGTAAGTCAAATGCTAACATTAATTGAGCTGGACTAACATGATACTTTTCAGCGTAAGTCCTGATTCTTGGATCCTTTAACAAACGACCATGTGCAAGTGGAGAATATGCTTCAATCTGAATTCCTAAATTTTTACAGTATTTCATCAAATCAGTTGGCACATTTCCTATATGAACTTCGATTTGATTAACTACTGGCTTAATTGAGCTGTTATTAACAATGTTAGCTACGTCTTCTTGTAAAAAATTTGAAACACCAATTGATCTAACTTTACCGGCTTTAAGTGCTTCTTCCATTGCTCTCCAGTTTTCCAGATTGCCTTCAAAGTGACGATCATTAATTCTATTCACTTCAATCCAAGGTTGTGGTGAATGAATTAACAACATATCAATATATTCCAAATTAAATCGATCTAAAGCGTCATCAATTGCTTTTTTTGTACCTTCATAGTCTTTAATCGAAGTTGGTAATTTAGTTGTTAAAAAAATATCACTACGCTCAACATCAGAGTTCCAAATACCTTTTCCCACACCACTTTCATTGCCATAGTCTTAGCAGTATCGAAAGCGCGGTAACCAACATTAATCGCTTGACGAATTACTTTTCGTACATCATCGTTATTAATTAGCCAAGTTCCTAGTTGAATTCGAGGAACCTCTACTCCGTTATTGAGCATTAAAGTTTTATCAGAGTACATATATACACTTCTACATTTTACTAATATGTCTCTGTTTCTTAATTCCTGTATTTGTATAGCTAATAATAATTATTAAACAATAATTGTTTTTTTCAGCTATCTGTTAATAGCATACAACAAAATTGTTGCAAATCCTATACATACATTTTATTTTTTGTGGTTCTGTTATATTTTCTAATTAAAATAGTAGCATCAATCAATGCTGCTGGGTTTATAAAGATTATCAAATAA
>ERZ1090868.33-NODE-33-length-70848-cov-52.683076_pt1 | contig 70848 bp, 64 predicted proteins | sample MGYA00478475_ERZ1090868 | MGnify/ENA primary metagenome ERZ1090868 (study PRJEB33644, sample SAMEA5815747) | chicken gut metagenome | biome: Chicken; feature: Gastrointestinal Tract; material: Caecum | place: Ireland | collected 2019-01-01 | study: A study of the...
GGCATAATCAAAGAACAAGGACACCGGAGTCCAACAAAACGTCACCACCCCCCCCGGTCAACTTCCCCACGGTAAGACGGCACACGCCGAGTTGACGTTGATAATGGTTATGCCGGTTGGATTGACCGGCGATAATGGGAAAGTGGCGGCCGGGGCGGTGACCCACAATTTGACTGACGGACCCTTCCAGGTCCTGTCCTTGTTTTGATTTGTCCCGTCCCGGTCCGCCGGCCCGAAGGCCATGGAGGCATGACCTCATAGGAGCGTGGCCGCTCTACCGGACCCTAGCAAGAACCATGGTAGCGTGCCCCGTCAACGTCCTGTCTGCGCCGGAAGCCTCGGGAACGGCAGACACATGGATGGAGGACAAGGATGGAGCATCCCAGGATCTACGCGGGAGTTGACACTCATTCCGACACGCATACGCTCGCTCTGATCGACGAGTATGGCAGGCCATTGGCCACGCAGACGTTCACGGCCGACCCGACCGGCTACGAAAGGCTGGCCGCCATGATCGGCGATCCCGATGCCTGCCTGGGCATCGGGGTGGAAGGCACCAACTCGTACGGGGCCGCGCTCACCAGGCGGCTCGTCGAGGCCGGGTACAACGTATACGAGGTACTCCGGCCCAAACGCGCGGTGCGACGCAGGGACGGCAAGTCCGATCCCGTCGACGCCCTCGCCGCGGCCCGCAGCGTGCTCGCGGGCGACGGGACCAGCGTGCCGAAAAGCGCGGATGGGTGGGTCGAGGCGCTACGCGCCCTGAACGCGGAACGTGCGCAGCTGGTCACGGCGATGACCGCGCTGTCCAACTCCGCGACGGGACTGCTGACCACCGCCCCGGAACACATCCGGGAACGCTACCGCGGGCTGCGCACCCCGACCAGGATGCGCAGACTCGCCGCATGCCGTCCCAGCGGGAACATGGTGGAACAGGGCATGCTCGTTGCGCTGAAGGCCGCGGGCAAGGCATGGAAGGCCCTCAAGGAGCAGGCGGACCTGCTGGAGAAGAACATGAGACTCATCCTGGAGGAGCACGCCCGCCCGCTGCTTGACATCTACTGCGCCAGCACGGTGACCGCCGCGACCCTGGCCATCGTCGCCGGCGACAATCCCGAACGCATCCGCAGCGAGGCCGCGTTTGCCAAGCTCTGCGGCGCCTGCCCCATCCCCGCCTCCAGCGGCAAGACCAACCGGCACCGGCTCAACAAAGGCGGCAACAGGCAGGGCAACTCCGCCCTGCACCACATCGCCATCGTCCGCATGCGCTACCACCAGCCCACCCGCGACTACGTGAATCGGAAGACCGGGGAAGGCAAAGGCAAGATGGAGATCATCCGCTGCCTGAAACGCTTCATCGCCCGCGAGGCCTACCGGGCCCTCATCTCCATCCGCCGGGGACGGACGCCCCTGAACAAGCCACCGGCCGAACGCGGACGACGGCTTCGCGAGCTACGCGTCGCGCACGGCATCACCCAGCAACAGATCGGCGACGCCCTCGGCGTCCACTCCAGCCGCATCAGCGAGATCGAACGCGGCACCCGCAACCTGCCCGAACTCGAACGACGCGCCACCCTCTGGATCCAAACCATCACCACCCCGAACCAACCAACCCAACACACCGAAACCCTTGACAATGTATAGGAGCATCAAAATACAGAGGACAACAGCCCGAGCGTGCTGGTCATGACCCGGCAGGTCGTGGTCGACCTGCTCGAACGGCATCTGGGCTGCTGGTGGAGCCTGATCTGGCGCGTCGAGTCCAGCCTGACCCCAGGACGCGATGAGACCGTTCAGGAGACGGCGGCCGTGGGCATGCTGTCGGCCGACCCGGACTGGCAGGCGCTGTCGGCCGAGGTCGACGCGCTCAGAATCGAGGTCGACCGGCTGAAAACCCAAACCAAGTGAAAGGAGACAAGCGATGTTCGACACGTTGCGGCTGGTGATCGAGGCGGGCGGATACGCGCTGGACGACATGGCGGAAAGGATCGACGTCCTGTACGCGGCGGGCAGGCTCACCGGGGACGAGCGCGGGCAATTGCTGGACATGGCCGCGTCCAACGCGGACCCGGACGACGGGCTGCCCGACGAGCGCACCCGCCTGGGCAACCTGGAGGAGCGCGTCGCCGCGTTGGAGGAGTGCGTCGCCGTGCTCGAATCCGGCGGCTCCGCGACGGCGGAGCCCGAGGGGACGGACGACGCGTGGCCCGCGTACCGGCGTCCCGAGTCGAAGGACGAGCAGTACCGGAAGGGCGACCGGATCACGTTCACGGACGGCAAGCATTACGTGTGCGTGAAGAACAACGTGATGGACGGCCCGGACGTGGACCCCGGCTCGTGGGAGGAGGCAACCGGTGAGTGATTTCCGGGCGATCGTGAACATGACGAGGGACTCCGTGCTGGTCAGGAAGGCAGGCGAATAAACGACACCAGACCCCGCAGCCAATACGGCTGCGGGGCCTTCCCATACCCAAATTCGAAAGGAGGAAATCATGAGCGATCTAGTATATTTGAAGAATCTCATGACTGACCCGCGTTGCACCAGGCAACGTGATGTGTGGTCGAATATCTCCGGGACTACCGTGCATCGACGTGACGACGGCTTGTATCAGTATAACGGGCCGAGCGATGGGGCACTGGCGATCTTTGTTTGGGGGAGCAACCGTACAGTTCCTCCCGTGCAGGACGTCTCGGTCGGTGATGTCGTGTTCGCCAAGTTCACTCCGGCGGACGCTTCCTGTGACGTCGAATCGTCGACGATCGTGCTCTCAGGTGACGGGTGGGTCGCTGCCAGACGCAACATCTTGACCAATATGTCCCTTCACTTCAGCAACGGTGCCTCCGTGACCTTGGAGAGGTGCGCGCACTACACGCCGGAGACCTGGGAAAAGGTCAGGGAAATGTACGAGACCGGCTCCCTGGAACTCCCGTACTTCGACTATAAGACCATGCCGCTCGGGGGGGGGTATTCGTCCTAGCCCTCTCGCTGCTCATGCTGTCCGCTCTCAGTGGGGGTTGGCGGCATGAGCGGGCTGATGCTAATACACAACTGGTTCCCGAATCCGTATCTGGTGGGCAGCGGCGCGAAACCGAACCTGGAGCACTGCGCCGCACAGTATTGGACGAATCCGCCTCAGTTGAATCTCGAGGCCACCAGCGTGAGCGTCGGGTACGCGCGATGGGAGATCGATGGCCTGCCGGCCGGGGAATCGTTGACTGCCTCGGCTCTGGTCGCGAACCGTGCGAACGGCGAGCGGAACCAGGCGATACAGGTGTTCGATTCTTCGTGGAAGCCGATCCTGGTGCTTTACGCCGACGCGAACACGGACAGGGAGCTGGCCGGAGAGTTCACGGTGCCGTCGGACGGGATCGTGCTGTTCAGGCTGTGCTCGCCTGCCGGGGACGGGAAGTCCATGACCTACCAGCGTGTCATCATCACCGAATCGTCCACTTGGGAGCAGGTGGACGCTCTGGTCCCCTGGAACCAACCGTTCGGGTACAGGCTGATGCCGAGGGATCGGAGTTAGCCGCCCTCGGACTGGGGGTGGTCGCATGACCGCCAGGGAGATCTATCGTGTGAACCTGTTCAAGTGGCCGCTGTGGGTGAACGCGCCGTTTTATGGAAGCGCCACGCGCGTTGTCGAGGACGGCGTGCTCACCATCACGCTGACCGGCGGCGATTCCTATGCAATCGTCAACTTCGCCGGCTTGGTTCCGGGGGAACGGTACGTGTGGTCGGTGGACGTCCGGTCGGACGCGACGGATGGTCATGTGTCGACGCAGCTGTTCGAGACGGATTGGACGCCGGTCGCTTCGGACAGGACCGCGAACGGACGGGCGAGGATCGCGTTCACCGCCCCCTCCAACGGGAAGGTGATGATCCGTTTCGACGGTATTGACCTGGAGGAGGGCAGCGGTCGCAGCTTCTCCCGCCCCCAGCTCGAGCTCGAATCCACCTGGGACGAATCACTCCCGTTCTTCTACTACGGGACCATGCCACGACAGTAAAGGAGATGGATCATGTTCGGTATAAAGCACTGGTGATTATCTCTACGTGGAGGCACGTGGTGGGTGTCACGTCTTGTGTGAGTCGAATCATGATGACTCGGGATACCGCCCCCACAGATACGGCTGCCGATCGCACGAGTCAACGATCGGCAGATACAACGTCATCGATTCCGGCCGGTACCCCCACTGGCATCGCGACAGTTCGGTGATGTCGCCGCCGCGCTTGGGCAGTCTGCTGCTTCTGCCACGGTCGTACAGGACGAAACCGAACGGCGGGTACTCCACGCATGCCAGACAACAGACACCACCACCCCTGAACAGATAGGACATCCACCCGGTCATCAGCTTGTGCGTGCCAAGATCGGGGACGATGAACATATGCAGCCTGTAGCGTTTGGGAAAATCGGTGTTCTCCCTGTCGAGCAGGAAATCCCTGCAATCGAGCATGCCGTCGGCCGTGGCGCAGAAGTTCGATACGACCTGCTTGAAGAACGCCAATGGTGGGAAACCGTGTAGGTCAAGATATACAGCTTGGTCCTTGCGCCCGCCGATTTTGGCGAGCATGTCCGCGGCCGACCGTCGGACGTCGTTGAACAGTCCGACGAACGGCTGCACGTAGTTGACTCCCAGGTAGCTGTTGCAGTCGCGGCAGATCGTTTCGACGCCCATGCCGCGCTGTGACTGCCGGTATTTCAGATCGTCAAGGTCGCCGTCTCCGAACATCGACCGTGTGATCGCGTCGGCGTTGAGCTCGCCGTCCCCGTGCTCCTTATAGGCGGTGTAGAGCTTGACCGTGTGGTCGTTGCCGGTCGCTCTGGGAGGTATGTGCTCGAACGTCAACGGCTTGCGCTCGCCGCATATCATGCAAATTCCCACGCTCACATCCATGAGCATACGCTGATACGCGCCGAATCGCAGTCGAAGTAAAGCCTTAAACGGATGCCTGTTCGCTATGGCACAAGACAGGCTTTCAGCAAGGAGAAGACATGTCCGCATCCGGCATCGTCGCACTGGTCGCCGCCGTTCTCGGCAGCGTCGGCCTGTGGACGTTCCGGCAATGGCGGCTCGACCGGCGCAGGCAGGAGGTTCGACGCGACGAGCTGAGCGAGATCGTGGAGCAGGCTTTGGCCGACAGTCCCACAATCAAGGACATGAGCTGGAAGACGGCCAAGGACATCGGATAAGGAGTGGACATGCTCGACGTAATGCTCGCTGGAATCGGGGGAGTGGCGGGATTCTGCGCGCTCGCCGGTCTCGCCTGCAGGATATGGCCGGGACTGCTCACCGGACTGTCCACGTGGCTGTACAGCCACGTGGACCCCGGCCGTATCCCCTACGACAGCATCATGAACCGCCACTGGTCCCAGTCAAGGGAGCTCGTCGAGGGGCAGGAGCGGATGAGGGAGAGCCTCGTCGAGATCCGCAAGGACACGATCAAGAACACGATCCTGCAGCTCATCCAACGCGAGGGCGACCATAGCGACGAGGTCGCCTACGAGCTGAGCAAGCTCGAGGACCTCCACGCCGAATGCTGGGTCATGGACGTCGCCCGCGACTACATCAAGAAACAACGCTTCGCATGAAAACCACCAACTACACCCACTCCAAGCCACCCCGACCGGGGTGGCTTTTCCATTACCCAACAGAAAGGAACACAACCATGGCAAACACCCTTGGCAAGGCCGACCACGCCGAGGCCGCCGGAACCACGGACACCGGGCTGACGGCGGAACGCGTCAAAAGCGTCGCCGCCATCATCGCCGCGCTCTACTTCGTACTCAACACGATCCTCGGCTCGTTCGGCATCAATCCGCTCCCGTTCACCAGCGATGAAGTGAGTGCCGCCGTCAGTTCGATGGGAGCTGTCGTGATGACCATCGTCGTCTGGTGGAGGCAGAACATCATGACCGACGCCGCCAACCAGGGCCACAAGCTCACCACCGCCATCAAGAACGGACAGGTCGCCGTCACACAGGGCACCAGCCAGCCGCCGGCAGCAGAAACCGACCCCGCGCTCGCCGATGTCGATCCGGATGCCGAGCTGGACGAGGTGACAGGCACGCCGATCATCCACGTGGGGGAGTGACATGCCCAGCCTGCAGACATTCATCGACCGGATGGTCCACTACTGCCGGGACGTGAGCGTCGGCTACAGCCAGGCTGACCGGTGGGACGTGCGGGCCGGGGGCAACTGCGACTGCTCGAGCCTCGTCATCACCTGCCTGCGCGAGGCCGGTTTCGACACCGGCTCCGCGAGCTACACGGGCAATCTGAGCGTGCAGCTGACCGCGCGCGGATGGTCCCGACTGTCTCCCGGCGTCGCTAAACGGGACGGCGACATCCTGCTCAACGACGCCTGTCACGTCGCCGTCATGGTCAACGGATCGCAGCTCGCCCAGGCGAGCATCAGCGAATACGGCACCGTCAACGGCGTTGACGGCGACCAGACCGGCGGCGAAACCAACATCTCGAACTACTACGACTACCCGTGGAACGCGGTATTACGCTATCAAGGAGGAGCATTGGCAACCACACAGGAGTTCGCCCAGGCCGTCGGCTCGTACACGTACGGCAACGGCGACACCATCTACAACTACGTCCACTACGCGTCGGACAATTCCGGAGCGGCCAAGAAGGACGCGGCCGTATGCCGCGGGCTTCTCATCCCGCGGTACTTGGGAGCGAGGGACAGTGCGGCACGTTACCTGTACTGGCCCGGACGTAAAGTCATCCCGCTGTACGAGCCATCCGAGATGAGCGAGATCAGCGGCGACGTGAAGAATATCTTCGGCGTCACCATGACGACAGTCCTGTTCAACACCAAGAAGCAGCTCGACTACGCCATCAGCATCCTCAACGATGAGGCGTTCGAGACCCGGACGAACCTCAAACCGTGACATGGGAACGGCCCCCGCACGCGACACAGTTCATACAGTCGCGTGCGGGGGCCGTTTTCGCGTTCCGCCACGTCAGACGGCCAGCATTACGGCTCTCATTCCCGCGCGCAGTCGGTCGTCGCTCATGGCCACGTATCGTTGCGTGGTCTCGACGCTCGCGTGCCCGAGGAGCTTGGAGACGAGCAGCAGGTCGTGCGTGGCCGCGTAGGTCGCGGTCGCGTACCGGTGGCGCAGACTGTGCGCTGTCCAACCGCCGCCCAGCAGGCCGCTCAGGTGCTTGCCCACGTAGCTGGCCTCGACGTGCCCGCCCCACCGTCCCTCGAACACGTATCCGCCGTCATGGCCTGACGCCTCGGCCCGAATCTCGCGTGCGAGGTCGTCGCCGATGGGGACGATGCGCTGCCGGTCGCCCTTGCCGACCACGATGAGGCTCCATCCGGTCAGGTCGCGCATCAGGTCGTCGGCGCCGACCTTGGCGATCTCGAAGCGGCGGAGTCCGCACTCGGCGCCGAGCCGTATCATCAGCCGGTCGGCTCGGGTTCCGGCCCTGGCCAGCGCGCGGAGGATCACCGCGTCCGGGCAGGGGTGAGGGTGTGCCTGCGGGCGTTTGACGTGGGGGAGTGCCATGCTGGGGTCGGTGTCGGAGCGTCCGGTCAGTTTCAGCCATCGGAAGAACGACACGCACGCGTTGCGCGCCCCCTTGCGCGTCTCGGGCTTCCAGTCATGGGCGGCGAACCAGTCCAGCAGGTCGTCGGCGTCCACGTCCTGCGGCGTGTCGCCGAGCGCGCGGCTCAGCGCGGAGATCTGCGACCGGCGCGTCGCCAGCGTCGCCTCGGTGTACGAGCCGACCTTCAGCGAGTCGATCCATCTGTCGATGCTTTCGCGCCATCCCGGCGCCGGTAGTCTTCGTGTAGGCATGGCACACCACCGTGCCCTCTCCCGTTCCCCGTGCCCCATCGCACGGCAAGTCGTTCCAATACGCGAACGACCGCCACCCGAATCATCAGGATAGCGGTCGTAGACACGAACAGTAGCGGGGCATGGATTTGAACCATGGACCTCTGGGTTATGAGCCCAGCGAGCTACCGAGCTGCTCCACCCCGCGTCGGCTTGCCTTGCGGCAGCTCTATCTACGATAGGAGCTGCTTACGGAAAGTCAAATCGGCGTGTCGCGCATGGGGTGCCGTGTGCGCTGGACACCTGTGCCCGCCGCGACGGCCATCCGTTTGTCATAATGGGAACCATGCCTATCAAGATCCCCAGCGGCCTGCCGGCCAGAGCCATACTCGATTCGGAACGCATCTTCGCGTTGGAGAAGCCCGAGGCGGAACGTCAGCGTGTCCGCCCGCTCAAGCTGGTGATCCTCAACCTCATGCCCAAGAAGATCGAGACGGAGACCCAACTGCTCCGCCTGATCTCCAAGTCCCCGCTGCAGGTGGAGATCGACTTCATGAAGACCTCCACGCACGAGTCCACCCACGTCAGCGCCGACCATCTGGTCAAGTTCTACGAGACGCTTGACTCGTTCCGCAACAACTACTACGACGGATTCGTGGTCACCGGCGCGCCTGTGGAGCATCTGGCGTTCGAGCAGGTGGACTATTGGGACGAGTTCGAGGCGATCCTGGACTGGGCCGGGTCTCATGTGTTCTCCACCATGTACCTGTGCTGGGGCGCGATGGCCGCGCTCAACCACCGGTACGGCGTGCGCAAACGCGATCTGCCCACCAAACTGTTCGGCGTGTTCCCGCAGTATCTGCAGGATGAATACTGCTTCCTGACCAACGGTTTCGATGAGATCGCCCTGCAGCCCCACTCCCGGCTGGCCGGTGTGGATGAGGACGACGTGGCAGCCAACCCCGACCTGCAGGTGCTGACATGGGGCCCCCGATCCGGCCCCGGCCTGATCGCCACACGCGACTTCTCCGAAGTGTTCGCGCTGGGTCACTGGGAGTACGGCAAAACCACGCTTGCCGAGGAATACGAGCGCGATATGGCCAAGGGGCTGACCAACGTGCCGTTCCCGGAGAACTACTTCCCGCATGACGATCCGTCGCTGGAGCCGCTGTTCTCGTGGCGCGCGCATGCCAACCTGCTGTGGCGCAACTGGCTTAATTGGGTATATCAGACCACGCCATACGATTTGACCGAGGTGCCGCGGCTGCGCGCCGAGAAGCGACTGGGCACCGACCGGTCGATCCGCCATGAGCCGGGCGCCCCTCGCACCGACGGGTTCCGACCCTTCCTCGACGACGGATACGGGGTGGTGCGGGCGGCGGCGACCACGATGTGAACGCCTGAATTGTGAAGAAAATCGATGCCGCCGGCTGGAGTGTCGCGTTGATGGCAGGAAGTCGGGGCCGGTGGTAGTATACGTATCCAGCCGTTCGGAACCGGCTCCGAATCCCTGATGGGGACCGCCGGAGTCGTGTTCCGCAACCGGGATGGACGGAAGTAACCGTAACGTCACATTTCGCCCGTTCTGTTGGGTTACACTGACAGCAGACATGAAACAGGAGGCGAGAGTATGGGTTCAGTGAGCGACGCGATGCTGCTGGCGGCCGAATCGGGGCCGCACCTTCCCTCCGTGAGCGACTTCCTGCCTCCGGAGATCCTGTTCGAGGGCACGCCGTTCGCCATCAACCGCATCATTCTGGTACGCCTGGTGGCCACCGTTATCATGCTGACGGTCCTGATCATCACCGCGCGCCGCGCCAAGGTCATTCCGGGCCGTTGGCAGGCTGCGGTCGAATGGCTGCTCGATTACATCCGCGACAACATCATCTATCAGGTCATGGGGCCGATTCGCGGTAGCCGTTACGTGCCGATGATCACCACCATCTTCATGACGGTGTTCATCTTCAATCTGTGCGGCATCATCCCCGGTATGAACATCGCGGCCACCGCTTCGGTGGTGATGCCGTTGGCCTTCGCGCTGTGGGTGTTCGTGCAGTATTGGCGCGCCGGCATCAAGGAGCACGGCTTGGGCGGCTTCCTCAAGGAGGAGCTGTTCCCCGCCGGAGTGCCGTGGCCGATCTACATCATCCTGACTCCTGTGCAGCTGCTTGAGCTCGTGCTGATTCGCCCGATCTCGCTGACGGTGCGACTGTTCGCCAACATGGTCGCCGGTCATCTGCTGGTCGCCACCTGTTATGCGTTCACCCAGTTCTATCTGATCGAATCCGCGGGCGCCGCGGTCAAGGTCGGTGGCGCGTTGTGGCTGTGCGGTGGTCTGGTGTTCACCTGCTTCGAGATGTTCGTGGCCGCGTTGCAGGCATACGTGTTCGCGATCCTCGCCACGGTCTACATCAACCAGAGCTACCCGGAGGCGGAGTAGCCCGGAATATACAGATTTCGGCCCGTGGAGGTCACGGTGCCGTTCGGAATTGTCAGATTTCGGTAAGAAAGGACAACACCATGGATATCATCACCCTCGCCGAAGTTGCCGGTAACATCAGCCTGATCGGCTACGGCATCGCCGCTCTGGGCCCTGGTCTGGGCATCGGCATCGTGGTCGGCAAGGCTCTTGAGTCCACTGCCCGCCAGCCCGAGGTCGCCGGCCGTCTGCAGACCCTCATGCTGATCGGCGCCGCCATGATCGAGCTTCTGGGCCTGCTGGGCTTCGTTGCGTTCATGCTGGCGATGTGATCCGGAGCTGTTCGCTCATCATTGACGGCAGCCCGGTAAACAGAAAGGAGAAGCCATGCCGCTAGCGGAGGAAGAAGTTTCGGGAATCGCGTTGTTCATTCCCGAGATCTACGACATCGTGTGGTCGCTGGTCGTTCTCATCGTCATCGCCGTGGCGTTCTATGTGGTGATCATGCCGAAGTTCCAGGCCGTGTTCGATGAACGCGCCGCCCGGATCGAAGGCGGCATCGCCAAGGCCGAGCAGGCTCAGCGCGAGGCTGAGGACACAAAGCGCAAGTATGAGGAGCAGCTGAGCCAGGCGCGCGTCGAAGCGTCCAAGATCCGTGACGACGCCCGTAGCGAGGCCTCCCACATCATCGCCGACGCTCGTTCCCGTGCCGAGTCCGAAGCGGAACAGATCACCGCCAACGCGCAGCGAGCCATCGAATCGCAGCAGCAGCAGGCGATGGTCAGCCTTAAGGGCGAGATCGGCACCCTGGCCACCGCGCTTGCCGGCAAGATTCTTGGCGCCAAGCTGCAGGACAACGCCACCCAGTCTGCGATGATCGACCAGATGATCGCCGATCTGGACGATGACAAGCAGTGACCGGCGTATCCGACCACGGGAATATGAGGAAAGGGAGGTGACAGATGCGAGGAGAGGCCTCACGTATCGCCGACCGCGTCTCGCGTGACTCACTGGCCCCGAAGCTTCGGGCCACGGCTGAGGACGCGTGGCGTATTGGCAATGAGCTGTTCTCGGTCACCAATGTGCTCGATCGCAATATCAGGCTCGAACGCGCCCTCACCGACCCATCGCGTCCGGTGGAGGACAAGGTCGCGCTGCTGAACAAGCTGGTCGGCGACCAGGCCCACGAGATGACGATGGAGATCCTCACCGATCTGGTCGGTCGCCGGTGGAGCCGCGTCTCGGACATCGCGAACGCCGTCGAGGATTTCGGCGTGGACGGCATGATGTACTATGCCGACGCCACTGACGCCACGCTGCAGGTCTCGATCGAACTGGCCGAGCTGCATTCGGCCTTGCTCAACCTGCCGGTGGTCCGTTCCGGTCTGAGCAGCGATCGCGCCCCCGCCGAGGCCCGTATCAAACTGCTGTACGCGCTGGTCGGGAACAAGGATCTCAACAAGGTCACCATGCGTCTGGCGGAGCACGCCGCATGCAATCCGCGTCGTCGGCGTTATTTGTCCACGATTCACTGGCTGATCAACAAGTTCTCCCGTCATATGGGCGAGTCGATGGTCACCGTGACCACCGCCGCGCCGCTGAATCCGGAGCAGGTCGACAAGCTGATCGCCGTGTATTCGAAGAGGCTCGGACGTCCGGTGCACATCAATTCGAACGTCGATCCCACGGTGATCGGCGGCATGCGCATCGAGATCGGCGACGAGGTGACCGACAACACCGTGGTGGCCCAGCTGCAGCAGCTGCAGCGCCGTGTGACCAACGGGATGCGGACCTGAGAGACGTACCAGACAACATAACAAAGAACCAATAAGGAGTGATCATGGCAGAACTGACCATTGATCCCGCCGCGATACGCAGTGCGCTCGAGGATTTCGTCGAGTCGTACAAGCCGAGCGACACGCCCACCCAGGAAGTAGGCTATGTGGCCACGGCCGGCGATGGCATTGCGCATGTGGAGGGACTGCCTGGTTGCATGGCCAACGAGCTGTTGACCTTCGAGGACGGCACGCTCGGCCTGGCGTTCAACCTTGACGCCCGCGAGATCGGTGTGGTTATCCTCGGCGACTTCGCAGGCATCGAGGAGGGCCAGGAGGTCCGCCGCACCGGCGAAGTGCTGTCCGTGCCGGTCGGCGACGGCTATCTGGGCCGTGTTGTGGACCCGCTGGGCAACCCGATCGACGGTTTGGGCCCGATTCAGAGCGAAGGCCGCCGTATTCTCGAGGCGCAGGCACCTGACGTCATGCACCGCCATCCGGTCGACGAGCCGATGTCCACCGGTCTGAAGGCCATCGACGCCATGACGCCGATCGGTCGCGGCCAGCGTCAGCTCATCATCGGCGACCGCCAGACCGGCAAGACCGCCATTGCGATCGACACCATCATCAACCAGAAGGCGAACTGGGAGAGCGGTGACCCGAAGAAGCAGGTCCGCTGCATCTACGTGGCCATCGGCCAGAAGGGCTCGACCATCGCCTCGGTCAAGCAGAGCCTTGAGGAATCCGGCGCGATGGAGTACACCACCATCGTGGCCTCCCCGGCCTCCGACTCCGCCGGCTTCAAGTACATCGCACCGTACACCGGTTCGGCCATCGGCCAGCACTGGATGTACAACGGCAAGCACGTGCTCATCGTCTTCGACGACCTGTCGAAGCAGGCCGAAGCCTACCGTTCGATCTCGCTGCTGCTGCGCCGCCCGCCGGGGCGTGAGGCCTACCCGGGCGACGTCTTCTACCTGCACTCCCGCCTGCTCGAACGCTGCGCCAAGCTGTCGGACGACCTGGGCGGCGGCTCGATGACCGGCCTGCCGATCATCGAGACCAAGGCGAACGACGTCTCCGCGTACATCCCGACCAACGTGATCTCCATCACCGACGGTCAGATCTTCCTGCAGTCCGATCTGTTCAACGCCAACCAGCGTCCGGCCGTGGACGTCGGCATCTCGGTGTCCCGAGTCGGCGGCGCGGCGCAGACCAAGGCGCTCAAGAAGGTCTCCGGCACGCTGAAGATCTCGCTGGCCCAGTACCGTTCGCTCGAGTCCTTCGCCATGTTCGCCTCCGATCTGGATGCGGCCTCGAAGGCCCAGCTGACGCGTGGCGCCCGACTGACCGAGCTGCTCAAGCAGCCGCAGTTCTCCCCCTACTCGATGGAGCAGGAGGTCGTGTCGGTGTGGGCCGGCACGCACGGCAAGCTCGACGATCTCGAGTTGGGCGACGTGCTGCCGTTCGAGCGCGGTCTGCTGGATTATCTCGACCACAACACGGATATCCTCACCACGATTCGTGAGACCGAGGACTTCACGGCTGAGACCGAAGCCGCCCTGGATAAGGCGGTCGACGACTTCCGCGCCACATTCGTGACCGGCGCCGGCAAGCCGCTGATCGAGAAGAAGCAGGCCCCGGTCAAGCCGACCCCGGTCGAGCAGGAGCGCATCGTGGCCAACGCCGAGCGCCCCGAGCACGATCCGGACAAGCATCCGCTGGCAGGGGAGAAGAAGTAGACATGGCATCGCAGCTCGCATTCAAGTCAAGGATCGCCTCCACCGCGTCGCTTGAGAAGATCTTCAACGCGCAGGAGATGATCGCGTCTTCGCATATCGCCAAGGCCCGTCAGGTGGCGTTGGAGGCGAAGCCGTACGCTGATGCGATCTTCGATGCAGTCCAGGCGGTGGTGGCCCACGGCCATATCTCGCATCCGATCGTGCGCAAGGAGGAGAACAACCCCAAGGTTGCCGTCCTGGCGCTCACCTCGGACCGTGGTATGGCCGGCCCTTACACCTCGTCGATCATCCGTGAGACCGAGCAGCTGCTCGCCCGTCTCGACGAGGCCGGCAAACAGCCGGAACTTTATGTGTATGGTCGCCGCGGAGTGACGTACTACAAGTACCGCAACCGCGACATCGTGCAGACGTGGGAGGGCGATACCGACAAGCCTGGCGTCGAGGTCGCCGACTCGATCTCCAATGCGCTGATGGACGCGTACATGCGGTCGGCTGCGGAGGGCGGTGTCTCGGAACTGTACATCGTCTACACCGAGTTCATCAACATGGTGGTGCAGAAGGTGCGCGTGCTGCGCATGCTGCCGGTGGAGCTGGTCGAGGCCGAGACCACGGTGGGCACGGACCCCGAGGTCGACGCCGTGCAGGACGTTTCCCCGCTGTACATCTTCGAGCCGAGCATTGAAGAGGTGCTGGACGTGGTGCTGCCCAAGTACATCCGCTCCCGCATCCACGAATGCCTGCTCGAGGCTGCGGCCTCGGAGACCGCCAGCCGCCAGAACGCCATGCATACCGCCACGGACAACGCGCGGAAGCTGATCGACGACCTGACCCGCAAGCTCAACGCCTCGCGTCAGGCCTCGATCACCCAGGAACTCACCGAAATCATCGGCAGCGCCGACGCGCTGAACACAAAGGAAGAGTAGGAACGCGAAATGGCTGAGAATCAGACCACAGCGGCTCCCCAGGCAGCGGCGGCCGAACCGTCGATCACCGGACGCGTGACCCGCATCCAGGGATCGGTTATCGACGTCGAATTCCCGGTGGGCCACCTGCCCGACATCTACAACGCCCTGAAGGTGAGCATCGCCAACGTGGGCAGCATCGAAGGCGAAAGCTCGCACGAGATCACCCTTGAGGTGGAGCAGCACCTGGGCGATTCCACCGTGCGCACCGTCGCCCTAAAGCCGACCGACGGCCTCGTGCGCGGCGCCACCGTCACCGATACCGGCGGCCCGATCAAGGTGCCGGTCGGCGACGTGACCAAGGGGCACGTCTTCGACGTCTCCGGCAACATCCTGAACAAGAAGGAAGGCGAGACGGTCACCGTCACCGAGCGCTGGCCCATCCATCGCAATCCTCCGGCGTTCGACCAGCTCGAATCCAAGACGCAGATGTTCGAGACCGGCATCAAGGTCATCGATCTGCTCACCCCGTACGTGCAGGGCGGCAAGATCGGCCTGTTCGGCGGCGCGGGCGTCGGCAAGACCGTGCTGATCCAGGAGATGATCCAGCGCGTGGCCCAGAACCACGGCGGCGTCTCCGTGTTCGCCGGCGTCGGCGAACGTACCCGTGAGGGCAACGACCTGATCGGCGAGATGGAGGAGGCCGGCGTCCTTGAGAAGACCGCGCTGGTCTTCGGACAGATGGACGAGCCGCCGGGGACGCGTCTGCGCGTGCCGCTGACCGCCCTGACGATGGCCGAGTACTTCCGCGACGTGCAGAACCAGGACGTGCTGCTGTTCATCGACAACATCTTCCGCTTCACCCAGGCTGGCTCCGAGGTGTCCACGCTGCTCGGCCGTATGCCGTCCGCCGTGGGCTACCAGCCGAACCTGGCGGACGAGATGGGTTCGTTGCAGGAGCGCATCACCTCCACCCGCGGCCACTCGATCACCTCGCTGCAGGCCATCTACGTGCCCGCCGACGATTACACCGACCCGGCCCCGGCCACGACCTTCGCCCACCTGGATGCGACCACCGAGTTGTCCCGCGACATCGCGTCCAAGGGCATCTACCCGGCCGTGGATCCGCTGGCCTCCACCTCGCGAATCCTGGACCCGCGCTACGTGGGCCAGGCGCATTACGAGTGCGCCAACCGCGTCAAGGCCATCCTGCAGCGCAACAAGGAGCTGCAGGACATCATCGCCCTGATCGGCATCGACGAGCTCGGCGAGGAGGACAAGACCACCGTCAACCGCGCCCGCAAGATCGAGCAGTTCCTCGGCCAGAACTTCTACGTGGCCGAGAAGTTCACCGGTCGTCCGGGCTCGTACGTGCCCGCGGAGGAGACCATCGAGGCCTTCACCCGCATCTGCGATGGCGTCTATGACGAGGTGCCGGAGCAGGCGTTCTCGGGCATCGGCGGCATCGACGACCTTGAGCGTCGCTGGCACGATATGCAGAAGGAGTTTGGTGCGTGATGGCCACTTCGAGCATGCAGGTGAACATCGTCGCCGCCGACCATCCGGTCTGGGCGGGGCAGGCGAAGTCCGTCGTCATTCCCGCATATGAGGGTGCGATGGGCATCCTGCCTGACCACCAGCCGATCCTGACCCTGTTCAAGGAGGGCGTGGTCACGGTCACCGACATGAACGACGAGAAGCACGAGTTCGAGGTCACCGACGGGTTCATCTCGTTCGACTCGAACAAGCTCACGGTCGCCGTGGAACGCGGTCGTGACGTGGTCCGCCGCGCCGGAGAGCAGTCCGAAGCGGAATAGAACGCCAACAACCCCGTATATCGGCCCCTCGCGCACAACGCTTGCGCGAGGGGCCGATTCGTTACAGGACCGCCTGTTCCCCGCACACTTTTCCGCAGTCGCGAAGCGGCCGGGCGCGGCATGGGGTATGGTGGTGGCTTGTGCGAATCATAGTTGCCGATTGCTCCGCCGAATATTCCGGCCGTCTGAACGCATCCCTGCCACTGGCCAGGCGCGTGCTGCTGATCAAGGCCGACAACAGCCTGCTCATCTTCTCCGAACTGGGCTCATACAAGCCGCTGAATTGGATGGCCGCGCCTTGCACGATCAAGGAGATCGTCCCGGCCGACGCGGACGCCGACGTGGACACCGCCGTCCCGGAGAAGATGCTGCGCGTCTGCTCGGACAAGTCCAGCGACATCCTGGAGGTCACGCTCCAGCACATCTACAGCGACGAATCCTATGACCTGGGCGAGGACCCCGGTCTGGTCAAGGATGGTGTGGAGGATCATCTGCAGCGCTATCTGGCCGAACAGATCGAGCGCATCGGTCGGGGCGCCAAGCTGGTGCGCCGCGAATACCCGACCGCCATCGGCCCGGTGGATATCATGGCCGTGGACGCGGAAGGGCGGCATGTGGCCATCGAGATCAAACGGCACGGCGGCATCGACGGCGTCGAGCAGCTGACCCGGTACTGCGAACTGCTCAACCGGGACCCGTTGCTGGCTCCGGTGCGGGGCATCTTCGCCGCGCAGACCATCACCCCGCAGGCCCGCGTGCTGGCGCAGGACCGCGGCTTCGAGTGCCTGATCCTGGATTATGACGAGATGAAGGGCACCGACTCGGACGAGATCAGGTTGTTCTGAAACACGGTTCGCACCACTTCAGTGTTCAACGAGAAGAGCCGCGGAATTCCGCGGCTCTTCATCATATTATCCGGAGTAGTGCGCACCTAGGCGTCAGTAGGCCGCCAGGATATCGACCACGAACACCAGCGTGGCGCCGCCCGGAATCGTATCCCCGGAGCCGGCATCGCCGTAGCCCAGGTCGGGAGGCACGATCAGCAGCACCTGCGAGCCCACCGTCTGCCCGGTCAGGCCCTGCTGCCAGCCGTCGATCACGCCATCGAGCGAGAAGTCGGAGGGCTCGCCGCGGTCCCAGGACGAGTCGAACTGCGTGCCGTCCAGCAGCCAGCCGGTGTAGTGCGCCCGCACCGTGTTGCTCTCCTGCACCTCCTTGCCCTCGCCCTTGATCAACGTCTGCACCACCAGCTGGTCCACGTCGCCCTGGCCGTTCATATCGATCGATGGCTTGCCGTCCTTGGCAAGGGTGACCTTCGGCAGATCGGCCGGGATATCGGTGACGGCCTCGCCCTCGGCGCGTGTCGGATCGGTGGATTGGGAGACGATGGTACATATCCATGCGTACGGCTGACCGCTTTCGTCATTCGAACCGATCGCGAAGGTGGTGTTGATGGTCGCGTCGGCGATCAGCGAATAGATCGGGTACTGCGCCACCATATCCTCGGTCAGCAGCGTCGAGCAATCAGGGGTGTTCTTCTCCCAGGAGCTGGCCATCTCGGAGCCGTCGTTGAGATTGACGGCAAAGGCCTGCATGCACACGCGGTTGCCGATCTTGACCTTGTCGCCATTCCCCTTTTGGAGTACCGCGTATGCGTTGTCCTCAACGCTCATCGGGGCATGGAATTTGATCGTCGGCTTCTGCCCGGGCTCGCCCTCGGCCACCAGTCCGGCGATCTGCGGCAGATCCTTCAACGCGTCGGCGGACGACTGCGAGGAATCGCCGGACCCGTTGGAATCCTTGGAATCGTCGGATTGGTCGCCGCCGTTGCACGCCGCAAGCGTGGCGCACATGACCAGCGCGCACAGCGCCGCGAGCAGCTTGTCGAACAGGGAAATCGATGTCTTCATATGCATGGCACCAACACTAGCGCCCCACCCTGATTTCCAGTCCTTTCCGAGCAAAGGGTTATGGGCTAACGGTAGAATGGGCGTTGCTATGACTGTTGAAGAACGTGAACAAGAAGAGCCGCAGACCCCGGCCGGCCCGACCCGCCATGCCAAGATCATGCGGGGCGTGGTCACGCCCGTTTTCGGGCTGATCGCCGTGGCCTGCGTCGTGCTCGGTGTGCTGAACGCCACGATCTGGAAACCCAGCCGCGAGATCGTGGCCACGGCCACGGTCTCCGGCACGCGCTACGTGGTCACCGATCCCGGCGTGCTGGGGCTGGTCGATGACCGGGTGTCGATGACGGTGAAAAGCAAGAATGCCGAGGCCACGGTGTGCGTGGCCGAGGGGTCGATGAAGGACATCACCGGCTGGATTTCCGGCAACCCCTACGTCCGTGTGACCGGACTGAGCGAGTGGACCGCACTGTCGGTGACCGACGCCGAGGCCCAGGGGTCAGATCTGTCCGGCGAGGGCGATGTGGCGTTCGCCGATTCTGACATGTGGACCACCGTGTCTTGCGATACGGGTGCCGTCACGTTGAAGACAACCGATGAGGATGCATCCCGTGTCGCTCTGGTGGATCTGGGGGAGGACGACGTCTCCGCCACCGTGACCATGGATTGGGTGCGCCAGAGCGTGCCCGATTTCGCGATGCCGTTCTACTTCGCCGGCGGTATCTGCGTGGTGCTGGCGGTGCTGTGTGCATCGGTGTTCGCCATGTCGCCGCACAAGCGCCGCAAAGCGATTTCGGAAGCCGCCGAGGCGGAAGCCGAAGAGCCGACGGAGGGCATGGGGCCGGGCAACGCCGTGGCGGAGCCGGAAAGCCGTCGCGCTCGCCGCCGCAGGCACGGACGCGGCAGAACGGCCGAACAGGTCGAACAGTCTGAGGTCGAAGGGCCGAACATCGTCGACCCCGCGGCCCGAAACCTGGTGTCGGATCAGATGCGGTCCTCGGAGCAGTCCGGAGACGAGGGGGCTGGCGAACAGACCTCGGTGATCTCTCCCGATGAGTTGGCGGCGTACTTCGCGCGCCTTGCCCAGGAGAGCGCCCCCGAGACCGAATCGTCCGAGGTCGGCGAAAACGACGATGCCAAGGAAGGGGAGTGATATGCGTTCACGAATCACGAAGCTGCTGGCCGCGGTTGCGGCGTTGGGGCTGACACTGGGATTGGGCGCGTGCGAGGGCCGGATCCCCGAACCGCAGGCGGCGCCGTCCGATGTGGACCAGATTCCCGATCTGACCGAGGAGCAGGAGAGCAAGATCCGCGCCTCGATTCTGGAGACGCTGGATCAGGCCACGCAGAATATGAGCGGCGACGGATTGTCGGCGCGCGTGACCGGGCCGATGCTGGACGTGCGCAACAGTGCGATCACGGTGGGCAAGGCCACCGGCGGTCTGGACAAGACCAACACGATCCCCTCCGACATGATGCAGACGGTGATCCCCGTCGATTCCGGATGGCCGCGCACGGTGTACACGATCACCACCACCACCGAGGACCAGCAGTCGCAGCGTCTGCTGGTGTTCACGCAGGATTCGCCGCGTCAGAACTACAAGCTGTGGGGCGTGGCCCGTCTGTTCGCCGGCGCCCAGCTGCCGCGGTTCACCGTGCCCGAGATCGGCACCCAGATGGGTCTGCCGAATGACACGGGCCTGGTGGCCACGCCGCAGGAGGCCGTGGAACGATATGCCGACGTGTTGCAGAACGGGGCGAACAGCGAGTTCGCCGACCAGTTCGCGGACGATTCGCTGCGCCAGACCATCGCCTCGGTGGCACAGACCGTGCAGGAGGGCATGGAACGCAACAACGGCACGCAGACGCAGATGTTCACTGTGGTCCCGGACGCCATCAAGATCATGCGGTCGAGCGACGGCGGCGATCTGGTGGTGGCGCAGATCAACTCCGAATGGACTCGCGCCGCGGGCGACGGCCGCGAATCGCTGCCCGCCTCGGACGAGGAACAGGCCCTGTTCGGCGACGGCACCGCCACGAGCACGATGAAGGTCACATACGTCAACATCGTGGCGCTGTACGTGCCGCCGGAGGATTCCGGGGAACAGATCACGGCGGTCGGTGCGGAACGCAAGCCGATCAAGGTCGAGGCGATCTGATTCCGACTGATTGTTGCCGATCGAACCCCGCCGGCGTGCGGGGTTCGACCATATCTCGATCGCCTTCGGACGTCGCCTGCCGCCACGGGAATCGTCCGTCCCATATGGCGACACGGCCGCTATGCCGTTGGGGAACCGTACGATTCTTGGCGGCGCGATGGAGTAAGTTGTGAACCAGTACGGTTTTAAGTTTGGAGGCATGATGGCAGGTCAGCAGCGGCAGTTCAATCCGGGTGTGTCCCTGGCGGGCGCGGTGGATCTGGAGGCGTTGAAGCATCAGGTCACGGCCGAACCGGGCCAGGCGGGAGGCGCGCCTGCGGCCGGTGGGTACGTGATCGACACCACGGAGAACACGTTCCAGGCCATGGTGCAGACCTCGGCCACGTTCCCGATCCTGCTGCTGCTGTGGCTGCCGACCGACGATCGCCTCTTCCCGATGGCCAAGACCTTGGGCGACGCGGTGAACGCGATGAACGGCCAGCTGCAGCTCTCCCGCATCGACGTGGCCTCGTTCCCCGCGGTGGCTCAGGCGTTCGGCATCCAGGGGGCGCCGGCCCTGTTCGCGCTGATCAACGGGCGGCCGATGCCCTTGCTGCAGGGGCTGCCGTCGGATCAGGAGATGCGGCAGATCGTGGATGAGGTGCTGCCGAAGATCGTGCAGGTGGCGCAGCAGGCTGGTGTGACCGGCACCGCGCCGTATGCGGGCGATCCGGACGCCGGGCAGTCCCCGTCGTCGGAGCAGACGGTGCCGCCGGAGCACGAACAGGCCCATCGTCTGGCGATGGAGGGCGATTACGCCGGTGCCGCGGCCGCGTACGACAAGGTGCTGGAAGCCGACCCGAACGATGCGCTGGCCGTGCGCGAACGTGCGAAGGCGTTGCTGCTGGCTCGTTCCGCGGACGCCGATGTGCGTGAGGTGCGTGCCGCCGCCGCGGATCATCCGGAGGATGTGGACGCGCAGATGGCCGTGGCCGATATCGATATGATCGGCGGGCAGATTCAGGATGCGTTCGATCGACTGCTGGATTATCTGGCGGCCGGGCACCGGGATCAGATGGAGACGGTGCGCGTGCGTCTGCTGGAATACTTCGCCATCCCCGATCCGTCCGACGAGCGCCTCAAGCGTGCCCGTCGCCGTCTGGCTACGCTGCTGTACTGACCCATCGGCGGGCGGAACGGGCGTCAGCGCACCGTATGACGCATGCGGTTGCGTCCGAAGATCTGCTGGAATTGCGGACCCCGTTCGGCCAGCTCCCGCTCGAACTCGTCCTCCCAGGCCGAGTACGGTTTGGACGCCAGTCCGTCGTTGGAGAATCGCGCCTGATCGGTGACCTCGGTGATGCAGAACGAGGGGATGATCAGGTTGGTGACCGGTCCGCTGCGTTCCGCTTCGGCGATGACCAGCGGGGCGTTCGGACCGCCGAACACGTCGATGTTCCACCCGTCCTCATCGATCCACACGGAGTAGCGGTTCTTGATGATGATATCGCCGCCGCGCTTGACGAGTTCGACGGCGATGCGCGTATCGATCTCCCGTTCCGCCTCGTACCTCGTGCCGCCCACGGCCGGGCCCTTGATGGTGACGAAGGCTTGGGAGAACAGGTCACGGCAACGGTCGAGCACGTCGAGCGGGTCGGTGCTTCGGTCCATGGGGATGCGTGTTCTGCGGGTTTTCAGGCGAACGCGCAGCGCGTAGTTGTCGGAGTGCACGTAATAGCTCTGTACAATCAGCGTCGGCGCGTCGCCATCGTCGAGTTGGGGCGGCATTTCGCGGCAGAAGAAGCGACGCTCATACTCGAAATCATCCATGAACCCAGTTTAGTGCGAAACGCTGCGGAATTCCGGCAATCTTACGATATGTCCGGATATCGGACGGGGTTTGGGGGAGACTCGCCGATGTTAGAAGACGCGAGGAAGTCATGCCGGCGTGTAAAGTAGAGGGGCACGGGTCCGTAGCTCAGTGGATAGAGCGTCTGTCTCCGGAACAGAAGGTCGTGAGTTCGAACCTCATCGGGCCCACCGCGCTGGCCCCATCCCAATCGGGACGGGGCTTCGTCATATCCGTGCGGCTTCGTCCCGGGGCGAAGCGCGTTCCCGTGTGACTGTGCCGCTTCGTGACCGTGCCATATCGCTTCATATCCTTGATATCCTTGGAATCTCAACGTTTTGGATAATGGGATGAGGCCGAGACGGATCACAGTCACGATTTCGTCGGTGGCCGGGATGCGGAAGAGGAGATGATGCCGGAGGCGCGTGATGATATCGTGACTTCAATCCCGGCGTGCGTCCCACGCCGGCTCATCGTCGTAAAGGAGCAGCCATGACCGCACCCATCGAAGAGATCGCCACCGCATCCGCGCCCGCGGCACTCGGAGCGTACAGCCAGGCCGTCAAGGCCAACGGCTTCGTATTCGTCTCGGGCCAGCTGGGCATCGACCCGGCCACCGGCGAGCTGGCCGGCGAGACCGCCGGCGAGCAGGCCGCCCAGTCGCTGAAGAACATCGCCAGCATTCTGGCCGCCGCGGGCACCGACATGACCCGCGTGGTGCGCGCCACCATCTATCTGAAGAACGTGGACGACTTCGCCGAGGTCAACGCCCGCTACGCCGAGGTGTTCACCGGATCGGTCAAGCCGGCCCGCTGCGCGTTCGGCGGCAACGAGATCCCCAAGGGCGCACTCGTCGAGATCGACGCGATCGCGGCCCTGTGACGTCCGATCGCTCCGACAGGACCGTCCGATTCGACCAGATCCGACCCGATACGCCCGTGGACGCCGCCGTGCGCCTGCGGGCGTTTGCGCTGTCAGGCCGCCCGGTATCCTTGGATACCATGAGTCCAGAAGCGCTGAGTGAACTGATTTCCGCCATCGCCCATGACCTTGTCGCGCAAGGCAAGGCGGGCGATCTGACCGATGACCTGATTCCGCCCGTGGACAAGCTGACCGTCATGCGCCCGAAGGATCGCGCGCACGGCGATTGGGCGTCCAACATCGCCATGCAGCTGGCCAAGAAGGCTGGCATGAAGCCGCGTGACCTGGCCGAGCCGTTCGCGGCCGCGCTCGCCGAGGCCGAAGGCGTCAAATCCGTTGAGGTGGCGGGCCCCGGCTTCATCAACATCACCCTCGACTCCGCCGCCGCCGCGGCCGTGGTGGACAAGGTCCTGGCCGAGGGCGCCGCGTTCGGCCGGAACGGCCACCTGGGCGGCGAGACGCTGAACCTGGAGTTCGTCTCCGCCAACCCCACCGGACCGATCCACATCGGCGGCACCCGCTGGGCCGCCGTCGGCGATTCGATGGCCCGCGTGCTGGAGGCCAACGGCGCCACGGTGGTGCGCGAATACTACTTCAACGACCACGGCGAGCAGATCAACCGCTTCGCCAAGTCGCTGGTGGCCGCCGCTCATGGCGAGGAGTGCCCGGCCGACGGGTACAAGGGCGCGTACATCGACGAGATCGCCCGTCGCGTGATCGACGAGGCCCAGGCCGACGGCGTGGACGTGCTGAGCCTGCCGCGTGTGGACGGCGGCGTGGACGCCGACGGCAACCCGCTCGGCGAGGGCGACTCGCAGCAGCGCGAGGAGTTCCGCAAGCGCGCCGTGCCGATGATGTTCGCCGAGATCCGCGAATCGATGAAGAACTTCCGCGTGAGCTTCGACGTCTGGTTCCATGAGAACAGCCTGTACGAGGACGGCGAGGTCGAGCGCGCAATCGCCGATCTGCGTGAACGCGGCGACATCTACGAGAAGGACGGCGCCACCTGGTTCGCCTCCACCAACCACGGCGACGACAAGGACCGCGTCATCGTCAAGTCCGACGGCAACTACGCCTACTTCGCCGCCGACATCGCCTACTACCGCAACAAGCGCCACCGCGAGTCCAACCCCGCCGACGTGGCCATCTACATGCTCGGCGCCGACCACCACGGCTACATCGGCCGCATGATGGCCATGTGCGCCGCGTTCGGCGACGAGCCGGGCCGGAACATGCAGATCCTCATCGGCCAGCTGGTCAACGTGATGAAGGACGGCAAGCCCGTGCGCATGTCCAAGCGCGCCGGCAACGTGGTCACGATCGACGACCTGGTGGAGGCCGTGGGCGTGGACGCGGCCCGCTACTCGCTGGCCCGCACCGACTACAACACCCCGGTGGACATCGACCTGGACCTGCTGGCCTCGCACACCAACGAGAACCCGGTGTACTACGTGCAGTATGCGCACGCCCGCGCCTGCAACGTGGACCGCAACGCGGCCGACGCCGGCATCACCCACGAGGGCGCGGACCTGGCGCTGCTGGACACCGAGGCCGACGGCGAGGTGCTCGCCGCGCTCGCCCAGTGGCCGGCGCTGCTCTCGCTGGCGGGCGACCTGCGCGCTCCGCACCGCGTGGCCCACTATCTGGAGGACCTGGCCGCCACGTACCACAAGTGGTACAACGTGGAGCGCGTGGTCCCGATGGCCCTGACCGACCCGGAGGAGCGTCAGGACGACGCGGCCCGCGAGGCGCTGCGCATCGCCAAGAACCCGGAGCCGGCCCGCGCCGCCGCGCGTCTGAAGCTCAACGACGCCGTGCGCATCGTCATCGCCGCCGGCCTGGACCTGCTGGGCGTCGAGGCACCCGAGCGGATGTAACAATGGCGATGCGCCGTCCGACGGACACCGATCCGCGGGCGGCGCAATCGCATATACGGCACGTACGCCGATACCACCAGCCAATGTCGGCGTACGGCCGCAACGTAACATGAGTTGGAGAAGATATGGCAATCACCCCGATCTGGCCCGAGGCCACGGCGCTCGACGCCAACGGCGAACTGACCTTCCACGGGCGCACCGCATCGAGCCTGCTCGATGAGTTCGGCTCTCCGCTGTACCTCATCGACACCGACGAAGTGGCCGCCCGAGCCCGCCGGTTCGTGCGCGCCGCGGCCGACGCGTTCCACAACACCACCACGCACGTCAGCTTCGCCGGCAAGGCGTTCCTGTCCAAGGAAGTGGTCCGGATCGTCACCGAGGCGGGCATGCTGGTGGACACCTGCTCGATGGGCGAGATGCGCATCGCGCTCGCCGCCGGCGCCCCCGGACGCCGCCTGGTGTTGCACGGCAACAACAAGTCGGACGAGGAGATCGCGCTCGCCATCGAACAGGGCTTCGCCAAGATCGTGGTCGATTCCCCGGACGAGCCGGCCCGCATCGCCGCCATCGCCCGCCGGCTCGGCAAACGCGCCCGCGTCATGCTGCGCGTGACCGCCGGCATCCACGCGGGCGGCCACGAGTTCATCTCCACCGCGCACGAGGACCAGAAGTTCGGCGTGCCGCTGCTGCCGGCCGGCGCCGACGCGTCGGTACTGGCCATCCTCGACGACCTCGACGGCATCACGCCGGCCGGCGCGAACGTCCGCGTCAAACCGGTCGAATCCAACGACCGCGCCCTGCGCTACGATGTGCGCTACCCGTACGACCTGCGCGCCGAAGACATCAATCCCGCCGACCGGGCGCTCGCCGCGGCGATGGAGACCGTGGCCGACGGCCCGGCGCTGGCCGTGCTCAAGGACATCCTCGCGCATGGCGACGATCTGGAACTGGTCGGCATCCACTCGCATATCGGCTCGCAGATCCACGACGCGGACGCGTTCGTGCAGGCGGCCAAGCGCATGATGTTGCTGCGCAAGACCTTCTACGCCACCGACGCCTACACGCTGCCCGAGGTCGATCTGGGCGGCGGCTACTCGGTGGCGTACACCGACGGCGAGGATTCGATGGATATCGACGTGGAGCTGCATCGCCTGGCCGACGCGGTGACCGCCGTCAACCGCGCGCTCGGCATGCCCGCGCCGGTGATCTCCTTCGAACCCGGCCGCTGGATCGTGGCCCCGGCCGGCGTGACGCTGTACCGCGTCGGCACGATCAAGCCCGTGCACCTGCCCGAAGGCACCACCGACGCGGCGGGCGAGTCGATCGGCGAGCGCGTGTACGTATCGGTGGACGGCGGCATGAGCGACAACATCCGCCCGGCGCTGTACGGCGCGGACTACACGGCGCGGCTGGCGAACCGCGAGGGGGCCGCGGAGACGATGCTGGCGCGCGTCGTCGGCATGCACTGCGAATCCGGCGACATCATCGTGCACGAATGCCGTCTGCCCGCCGACCTGAAGCGCGGCGACATCCTGGCCGTGCCGGTCACCGGCGCATACGGCCGCACGATGGCCAGCAACTACAACCAGGCGCTGATCCCGGCGGTCGCGGCCGTATCCGCTTCCGGCGCGCATGTGATGCTGCGGCGGCAGACCGTGGACGATCTGCTCGCGCTGGACGTGAGCTGAACCGCCGGCTGTGTCTCCCTTGCCATCGGCTGTTTCCCGTACCGCCGGTTCATTCCGTATCCCCGCCGCCCGGTGCGCATCCGTGCCCGGGCGGCGGAAGTATGAGACGCGTGCCCGGTAAATCGGCGGCGTTCCGTAGGATGGCAGTACACACCCGTCATCGCTAGGGAAGGACACTCGTGGCACAGCATAATGAAGCCCCCATCCGCGTCGGACTGTTGGGCGCGGGCACTGTCGGATCGCAGACCGCGCGCCTGCTGGTGGAACAGCGGGACGAACTCTCCCAGCGCATCGGGCGCGACATCGAACTCGTCGGCGTGGCCTGTCTGGATCCGGACGAGGTCGACTTCCCCTGGATCGACCGCTCGCTGCTGACCTGCGACACCATGGCCGTGGCCACGAGCGCCGACATCGTCGTCGAACTGATCGGCGGGCTCGAACCGGCGCGCACCTTCGTGCTGGCCGCCATCGAATCCGGCGCGTCCGTGGTGACCGCCAACAAGGCGCTGCTGGCCAAGTACGGTCCCGAGATCTACCGGGCCGCGGAGGCCAAGGGCGTCGACATCTACTTCGAAGCCGCGGTCGGCGGCGCGATCCCGATCGTGCGCCCGCTGCGCGAATCGTTGGTCGGTGACAAGGTCACCAGCATGCTCGGCATCGTCAACGGCACCACCAACTACATCCTCGACGAGATGACCACCAAGGGCCTCGACTTCGACGTGGCGCTCAAGGACGCGCAGGCCAAGGGATACGCCGAGGCGGATCCGACCGGCGACATCGAGGGACATGACGCGGCGAACAAGGCCGCCATCATGGCCACGCTCGGTTTCCACACCAACATCGGCATCGACGACGTGACCGTGGAGGGCATCACCAAGGTCACCGCGGACGACATCGCCGCGGCCACTGCCGAACACAAGGTGGTCAAGCTGCTCGCGGTGGTGGAGAACGGCGAGGCCGGCGTCTCCGCGCGCGTCTACCCGGCGTTGATCGATGAGAACCATCCGCTGGCCTCCGTGCGCGGCAGCTTCAACGCCGTGTTCGTCAAGGCCGAGGCCGCCGACGACCTGATGTTCTACGGTCGAGGCGCCGGCGGCGCCCCCACCGCCTCCGCCGTGGTCGGCGACGTGGTCACCGTGGCCCGCCATATCGCCCAAGGCTGCACCGGCCCGGCCATCACGCTGTACAACGACCTGCCCAAGGCCCCGATCGAGGCCTCCAAGGCCGCGTTCGCCGTGCGTTTCGTCATCCATGACAAGCCGGGCGTGCTCGCCGCCATCGCGGAGGAGTTCGCCAAGCGCGGCGTGTCGATCAACGGCGTGAACCAGGACCTGAAGCCCACGCTGCACGAGCCGGGCTACTCTGGTGAACTCCAGCAGCTGCGCCTGGTGACCCACCTGACCGACGAGGTCACGCTGCGCGAAACCGTGCAGGCCGTCTGCCGGCTCGACTTCGTGACTGGTGAGCCCTCCATCCTGCGCGTCCTGTAACCCACGTCACGGTCGCCCCTCCTGCCGCAAGCCGGCGCAACGATGCGGCAGCAGGGGTAGTCCGGCCGATTCTCGTTTCACCATCGATCCTGGAACCAGCCCACCCCGACCCTCGTAAGGAGCACGTCATGAATCCTGTGACACGTCGCGTACATGTCCGCGTCCCCGCCACCAGCGCGAATCTGGGGTCGGGGTTCGACACGGTCGGTCTGGCGCTGGACTACCACGACGAGCTCACCTTCACGCTGAGCGACGATCCGGCGGACACCGATGCGCACGTGAACATCGAGGGGGAGGGCGCGCAGACGCTGCCGCGCGACGAGACCCATCTGGTGGTCTCCACCTTCCGTCGCGCCTGCCGTACCTTCGGCCTGGGGCGGCTCGGCTTCACGCTTGAGGCGCACAACCGCATCCCGCAGGCGCGCGGTATGGGCTCCTCCGCCGAGGCGATCGTGGCCGGCATCGCGGCGGCCGCCGCCTTCGCGCAGGAGGGCGAGCTCAACCGTTCGGCCATCTTCGACCTGGCCGCCACCATCGAAGGGCATCCGGACAACGTGGCGCCGGCCGTGTTCGGTGGCCTGACCGTATCCTGGGATTTCTCCACCGCCGAGGGCGTCGGCTCCGTGCCGATCCCCGGCGGCGAACCGCTGCATGGCGGGTTCCACACCGTCAACTATCCGGTCGACCCGGCCATCACCGCCGCCGTGTTCGTGCCGGACTACGAACTGTCCACCGAAAAGGCGCGTCAGGCGCTGCCGGCCACGCTGCCCTACCGGGACGCGGTCTACAACGTCTCACGCGTGGGCCTGCTGCCTGCGGCCATGAACCCCAGGGCGCTGGCCGCGGCCACCACTGCCTCGGACACCGCCTCCTCGGACACCGCCGACGGGGACGCTGCCGTCTCCGTTTCCGCCGCGTCGCCCGCGCTCGCGGCCACCGCGAACACGCTGCTGTACACGGCTACGCAGGACAAGCTGCATCAGCCGTATCGCGCCGCGTTGATGGAACCTTCATGGAACCTCATCGAACGTTTCCGTTCACACGGCTACGCGGCCGCCGTCTCCGGCGCGGGCCCGTGCGTGCTGGTGCTGCACTACGGCGACGCGCGCGAGGCCATCGACGCCATTGCGGCCGAGGATCTGGCCTCCGGCCACTGGCGCGTGCTGCATCTGCCCATCGATACCACCGGCGTGACCGTGGAACGCGGCTGAACGGATATCCTGGGCGGATCCGGAGTCGGGCGGCGCATCCGCCGATCTCCGGCGATATCCGGCGACCATGCGCACGGCGGTTGCGGTACAGTGGGCGGTATGACGATTCCGCTGATCCTTGCCTCGAAGTCCGTCCCGCGCCGCAATGTGCTGTACTCGGCCGGCGTATGCCCGACCATCCGCGTCTCGCACGTCGACGAACCGGCCGCGTTGGAGCACGCCGCCGAACAGGCCGGTGTGAGCGTCGATGAGCTGAGCGTGAATCAGCGGGTCATGATCCTGGCCGAGGCCAAGGCCCAGGCCGTACATCAGGCGTACCGGAACGTGGCCGAGGCGGCCGCCGCCGCGACCGGCGAGTGCGTGACCGCCTATCCGCTCAAGGCCGTGGATGCGGGCGACGCGGGTTCGGTTCCCTCGTCATCCGATTCGGCTGCCGTCTCGGCTTCTGCTTCGTCTTCCGCGTTCCCGGCGTCCGACGTTACAGGCGGAAAAGCCTCCGACATCACCCGCGATTTCTCCGGCGTGGACGTGCCCACAACCGTGGAACCAATCCACACGCCCGCGGATGGCGCCGGCAAGGGCGGTTCCGGCGTCAACGGCACCGATGCCGATGATACTGGCAGCACTGGCGCCAACGGTTCCGGCACCAACAACGCCTCCGCAATCCAAGGCCTGACCACCGCCGCGGTCGGCCCGCTGATCTTGGGCTGCGACTCGATGTTCCTGTTCAACGGCGAATGCCATGGCAAGCCCCACAGCGCGGACGTGGCGCGCGAACGGCTCCGGGCCATGCGCGGCCACAGCGGCGAGCTGTGGACCGGCCACTGTCTGATCGACTTCGCCACTGGGCGCGTGGCCCGCGGCGCCAGCCATGCCATCGTGCATTTCAGCGATTACTCCGACCGCGACATCGAGCGCTACATCGCCACCGGCGAGCCGTTGGAGGTGGCCGGCTCCTTTACACTGGAAGGCTTCGGCGGCGCGTTCATCGACGGCATCGAGGGCGATCCGCACGGCATCATCGGCCTGAGCCTGCCGCTGGCCCGGCGGCTGGCCGGCGAGCTGGGCGTGGAATGGACGGACCTGTGGAACGTGGCCCGCGGCGACCATGACCCCGCCCCCAAGTCCGACGGCGTGACCAGCTCCGCCGCCGGTTCGGTGCCGCCCAAGGAGAACGTGCGTCAGCCGGGCGACGGTTGGATCGACTGCGACTGCGGCCGCCGCCACTGGGGACTCAACGGCGCCTCCGGCGTGCTGCTGGCCCGTCGTGACGCCGTCACCGGCAAGGTGACGCATGTGGTGATGCAGCATCGCGCGTTGTGGAGCGCCGAAGGCGGCACCTGGGGCATCCCGGGCGGCGCCACGGCGGACGGTGAGAGCGCCATCGAGGGTGCGTTGCGCGAAAGCTACGAGGAGGCGAACATCACCCCCGAGGACATCGAGGTGGTCGGCGCCTACCGGGAGGACCACGGCAACTGGGCCTACACCACCGTGTTCGCGTTCGAGAAGCCCGGCCACACGGTCACGCCGCGCGCCAATGACGACGAGAGCATGGAGATCGAGTGGGTGCCGATCGACGAGGTGCCCAACCGCAGGCTGCTGACGGCCATGCGCACCGACTGGCCGCGCTTCCGCGCACGCCTTGACACCATCGCCGAGGAGCCCGCGCGATGACGGTGGCCAAGGGCAGGGGCGGCAAACGCCCGTCGATGTTCGAAGTGGCCAAGCTGGCCGGTGTGAGTCATCAGACCGTCTCCCGCGTGATCAACCATTCCCCGGACGTGTCCGAGGTCACGCGCGCCAAGGTGCAGGCCGCCATCGACCGTCTGGGGTACCGTCCGAGCAACTCGGCCCGCGCGCTCGCCTCGCAGCGCTCGCGCACGATCGGCCTGATCGCCGGCGGCCTGCGCTTCTTCGGGCCGATCTCCGCCATCTCCTCGATCGAGACGATGGCCCGCGCCCATGAGCTGTTCATGTCCGTCATGCTGGTGCATGAGGCGTTCTGCTCGCAGAAGGATTTCGAGACGCTGTGCGATACGTTCGACGAGCAGAACGTGGACGCGTTCATCTTCCTGACGCCCACCGACGCCATGTTCTCGGCCGCCTGCCACGCGCCGGTGCAGCAGCCGCGCGTGCTGATCACCTCGACGCACGGCGCGGTGGACATCCGCACCGCCATGGCGGCGATCCGTCCCGCGGATCAACGCAAGGTGGCGCTGGTGGGCATCGACCAGTGGGGGGCGATGGCCGAGGTGATGCGGCTGGTCGTGGAATACGGGCATCGTCGCGCGCTGTATTTCGCCGGTCCCCAGGAGTGGCGCGATGCGGGGACGCGACTGGCGGCGTGGCGGCAGCTGTGCGCGGAGCATGCCGTGGAGTGCGTGGTCGAGCAGTGCGAGTCCTGGGAGTCGGCCGAGGCGTATACGCGGATGAACCATGTGCTTGAGGATTTCGGCAGTCATGGCGCCGCGTTGCCGTCGCTGGTGGTGACGGCGAATGACAGTCAGGCGGTAGGCGTGATGCGCGCGCTGCACGAGCATCGGCTGCGGATTCCGCAGGATGTGAGCCTGGTGGGCTTCGACGATATGCCTGCGATGGATAACATGCTGCCGCCGTTGACCACGGTGCGCCCCGATTTCGAGCAGTTGGGCGTGGCCGCGATGAAGCAGGTGCTGCATCTGCTGGGCGAGGGGCCGGAGCCGGCGTTCGCGGCGGCTTCGCACGGCGTGGGGCTGGTGCCGGCGAAGGTGATGCTGCGCAGTTCGCTGGGCCCGGCCGCGCACTGACGTCGACGCGGCTGTCGGCCGTCATGACGACACGGCTTCGTGCGGTTGGCTGGGGAGGCGTGTTGTCATGCGGACATGACGACACGGGGTTGCGGTGCCTGGCAATCGAAATTTACAACGATGAAACAAGACACTCGCCGGGTTGAGATTCGAGGTGTCGGCGCGTATAATCGGCACTACAAATTGTGAGCGCTAACACTGGCCGATGAAGGCGGCTGTTAACGTTCACGAACAACGGTAGTGCAGCGGACGGTACGGGCCGGCCGGGCAGGGTAAGGAGTCCACCACCATGGCAGTAATGCAGAACGATTCCGATCAGGTTGCCGCGATCGCGGAGAAGATCCGCGCGGGCAAGACCTCGCTCGGCATCGAATTCGGTTCCACGCGAATCAAGGCCGTCCTCATCGACGACACCTACCGCACCATCGCCTCCGGCGATTACGGCTGGGCCAGCCATCTGGAACACGGCCTGTGGAGCTACACCGTCGAGGAGATCTGGAAGGGCCTGCAGACCGCCTACGCCGAGATGGCCGGCGATGTGGAGGCCGCCTACGGCGAGAAGCTCACCCACATCGGCCACATCGGCTTCTCCGCCATGATGCACGGCTACCTGGCCTTCGACGAGGCCGGCGAGCTGCTGGTGCCGTTCCGCACCTGGCAGAACACCAACACCCACGAGGCGCACGAGAAGCTCTCCGAACTGTTCCAGTACAACATTCCGGAGCGCTGGTCCATCGCCCACCTGTACCAGTGCGTGCTCAACAACGAGGAGCACGTCTCCAAGGTCGCGTTCTTCACCACGCTGGCCGGCTACGTGCATTGGAAGCTCACCGGCAGGAAGGTGCTCGGCGTGGGCGACGCCTCGGGCATGTTCCCCATCGACCCTGAAACCCACACGTGGGAGACCGCGTTCATCGACCGGTTCAACGCGCTGCCCGAAGTCGCCGCGCAGCCGTGGAAGCTCGAGGACCTGCTGCCCGAGCCGCTGGTCGCCGGCACGCCGGCCGGCGAACTCACCGAGGAAGGCGCCAGACTGCTCGACACGACCGGCACGCTTCAGCCGGGTATCACGCTGGCTCCGCCGGAGGGCGACGCCGGCACCGGCATGATGGCCACCAACTCCGTGCGCAAGCGCACCGGCAACGTGTCCGCCGGCACCTCCATCTTCGCCACCGTCGTGCTTGAGGGCAAGCTCAAGGCCCTGCACCCGGAGGTCGACCTGGTCACCACCCCGGCCGGCGACCTGGCCGGCATGAGCCACGCGAACAACTTCACCTCCGATCTGAATGCCTGGGTCGGCCTGTTCGGCCAGTTCGCCGAGGCCCTCGGCCACCCGGTCGACGCGGGCACGCTGTACGGCACGCTGTTCCGCGCGGCCATCGCCGACGATGTGGACGCCAACTGCGGCGGCCTGCTCAACTATCCGTTCCGCTCCGGCGAGTTCCTGGCCGGTCTGCCCGAAGGCCGCCCGCTGTTCGCCCGCAAGCCCGAAGCCCGCATGAGCCTCGGCAACTTCATGCGCGCGCAGCTGTTCGGCGCATTCTCGCCGGTCAAGATCGGCATGGACGTCATGACCAAGGACGAGCACGTCCAGGTCGATTCGCTCGTGGGCCACGGCGGCATCTTCACCACCCCCAAGGTGGCGCAGAAGATCCTCGCCGCCGCGTTCGACACCCCGATCAAGGTCATGGCCACCGCCGCGGAGGGCGGCGCCTGGGGCATGGCCGTGCTCGGCGACTACCTGTGGCACGCCGATGAGGACCTGGCCGACTACCTGGACAACCGCGTGTTCGCGGACGCCGAGTCGGTCACCGAAACCCCGGACGAGAAGGACGTGGAGGGCTTCGAGGACTTCTTCGCCCGATTCCGCGCCGGCCTGCCGATCGAGCACGCCGCCATCGCGGCGATCCCGCTTGAGGACTGACGCCCCGACCCAAGACCTGATCCAGACCTGATCAATTAGAAAGGAAACACAATATGGCAACATTGGCTGATTACGGTCCCGAAGTCCGGGCCGAAGTCAAGCAGGTGCGCGAGGTCGTCGCGACGCTGCACGACCAGCTCATCAAGTGGAATCTGGTCGTGTGGACCGCCGGCAACGTCTCCCAGCGTCTGCACACCGCCGACCTCATGGTGATCAAGCCCTCCGGCCTGCGCTACGAATACCTGACCCCGAGCTCGATGGTCGTTTGCGACCTCGACGGCAACGTGGTCGACGGCTCCGAGGCCCCGTCCTCCGACACCGCCTCCCACTGCTACATCTACCGCCACATGCCGGACGTCTACGGCGTCGTGCACACGCACTCCACCTACGCCACCGCGTGGGCGGCCACCGGCCAGAACATCCCCTGCGGCCTGACGATGATGGGCGACGAGTTCGGTGGCGAGGTGCCGGTCGGCCCGTTCCGTCTCATCGGCTCCGAGGCGATCGGCGAGGGCGTCGTCGAGACGCTCAAGAAGTACCCGAAGTCCCCGGCCGTCCTCATGCAGAACCATGGTCCGTTCACCATCGGCAAGGACGCCGAGTCCGCCGTCAAGGCCGCCGCGATGACCGAGGAGGTCGCCCACACCATGTGGGCCGCCCGCCAGCTCGGCGATATCATCCCGATCCCGCAGGAGGATATCGACAAGCTTAACGACCGCTACCAGAACGTCTACGGGCAGCACTGACAACAATCGAAATAAACCAACCAATACAACGAAGGAACAATCACTATGGTTATGGCAAACCCGTTCGAGGGCAAGGAAGTCTGGTTCGGCGTCGGCTCGCAGGACCTGTACGGCGAGGAGGCCCTGCGTCAGGTCGCCGAGCAGTCCACCGAGATCGTCGACTACCTGAACGGCACCGGCACCATTCCGGTCAAGATCGTCCTCAAGCCCACGCTGAAGTCCTCCGACGGCGTCAAGCAGTTCATGGTGGAGGCCTCGGCCAATCCGAACGTCATCGGCGTGATCACCTGGTGCCACACCTTCTCCCCGGCCAAGATGTGGATCCGTGGCCTGGAAGTGCTCACCAAGCCGATGCTGCAGCTGAACACCCAGCATCACATGGAGATCCCGTGGGAGACCATCGACATGGACTTCATGAACCTGAACCAGGCCGCCCACGGCGACCGTGAGTTCGGCTACATCGTCTCCCGCCTGGGCATCAACCGCAAGATCGTGGTCGGCCACTACACCGACCCCGAGGTCGCCGAGAAGATCGCCACCTGGACCCGTGCCTGCGCCGGCTGGGATGCCTCCAACAACATGAAGGTCATGCGCTGGGGCGACAACATGCGCAACGTGGCCGTGACCGAGGGCGACAAGACCGAGGCCGAGCGCGTGTTCGGCGCCTCGATCAACACCTGGGCCGTCAACGAGCTGGTCGCCGCCTACGAGGCCGTCAAGGACGACCAGGTCAAGGCCATCATCGAGGACTACAAGGCCAAGTACGACGTGGCCCCCGAGCTGCTCGACGCCAAGTACGACTCGCTGTTCATCGCCGCCAAGGAAGAGGCCGCGATGATCAACATGATGAACGCCAACGGCTGCACCGCCGGCGTGGACAACTTCGAGGACCTGGGCGCTCTGCCGCAGCTGCCGGGCGTGGGCCCGCAGCGCTTCCCGTCCGAGTACGGCTTCGGCTTCTCCGCCGAAGGCGACTGGAAGACCGCCGTGCTGGTGCGCATCGGCGCCGTGATGGGCTACGGCCTGGACGGCGGCGCCTCCCTGATGGAGGACTACTCCTACAACTTCGTGCCCGGCCATGAGATGAACATGGGCGCGCACATGCTGGAGGTCTCCCCGTCCATCGGCACCATCGCCAAGCCGCGCCTGGAGATCCACCCGCTCGGCATCGGCGGCAAGGCCGATCCGGTGCGTCTGGTGTTCACCGCCGCCCCGAAGAAGGATGCGGTCGTGGTTTCGATGGCCGACATGCGCGAGCGTTTCCGCCTGCTGATGAACGTGGTCGACGTGGTCGAGCCGGAAGGCTCCCTGAAGGCCCTGCCGTGCGCCCGCGCCCTGTGGCAGCCGCGCCCGAGCCTCAAGGATTCGGCCGAGTGCTGGCTGCGCGCCGGCGGTTCGCACCACACCTGCATGACCACCTCCGTCGGTCGCGAGGCGTGGGAGGACTTCGCCCGCATGGCCGGTGTCGAGCTGGCCGTCATCGACGAGAACACCACCCCGCGCCAGTTCGAGCGCGAGCTTGAGCTCAGCGAGATGGTGCACCGTCTGAACAACCGCCACTGATCGGCGGAACATGCATCGCCGTCCGGCTGTCATCCCTCAGCCGGACGGCTTTTTGGACTCTGACACATTTGTGACTCTGATGCAACTGAGGAACGTTGGAAAATCAACGTTTTCGTGAATAGATCACGGTCACGATGTGTCAGGGTCCGGAGAAGCCGGGCGTGTCCGGGAAGGTGACCTCCCAGACACGCCCGATCAGCGTCCGCCGTAGATCTCGTGGGCGATCACGTCGGCGAAGACCGTGTTCACCTTCGGGCGCACCACCTTGAGCGACGGGGTCAGGCAGCCGTTGTCCTGCGAGAACTGCGTATCCAGGATTGCGAACTTGCGCACCGACTCGGCGCGCGAGACCATCGCGTTCGCCTTGTCCACATACTCCTGCACCAGATCGCGTACGACCGGCAATTCCGCCGCCTCGGCCAGCGGCAGATCCGCCGGCAGGCCCTGCGCGGGCAGCCACGAGGCCAGCCCCTCCGGGTCGAGCGTGACCAGCGCCGCAATGAACGGCCGCCCGTCGCCCACCACCACGGCGTGCTCCACAATCGGGCAGTCCATCATCGTGTGCTCCATCGGAATCGGGGACACGTTCTTGCCGCCGGCGGTGATAATGATGTCCTTCTTGCGCCCGGTGATCGTGATGCGCCCCTCGTCGTCGATCGACCCGAGGTCACCGGTCCTGAACCAGCCGTCCTCGGTGAACACCTCGGCCGTCTTATCGGGCAGGTTGTGGTAGCCGCGGAACACGTTCGCGCCCTTGAGCTGCAGCTCGCCTTCCTCCGAGATGCGCGCCGAGCAGCCCGGAGCCGGCTGGCCGACCGTGCCGATCACGTTGTCGTCCACACGGCACACGGTGAACGGCGCGGCCGTCTCCGTCAGTCCGTAGCCCTGGATCATCGGCAGTCCGATGCCGCAGTAGAAATGCGCCAGATCGGCGTTCAACGGCGCGCCGCCGCAGGCCACATACCGGATGTTCGGGCCGAGCGCGCCGCGCACCGTGCGGTACACCGACGCCTCGTACCCCAGATGCTCCGCCACCTGCTTGGGCGTGGGCCTGATGCCCGCCTGCTGCATCCGCGACCAGGCGCGCGCCGATTCGGCGGCCTTGAGGAACACGCGCCCCTTGAACCCCATGCCGGCCTTGCGTGAGGCCGCGTTGTACACCTTCTCGAACACGCGCGGCACACCCAGCAGATAGGTCGGCTTGAACGAGCGCAGGTCCGGCAGCAGCGATTTGGTGTCCGGCAGGAAGCCGACCACGCCGTCGTCCGACCCGATCGAGCAGTATTCGATGAACCGTGCGAAGCAGTGCGCCAGCGGCAGGAACAGTAGCAGCCGCGGATGATCGTCCCAGATGACTTCCGGCAGGCACGCGAACCCGGCGCGCACGATGCTCAGGAAGTTGCGATGCGTCAGCTCCGCACCTTTCGGCGTGCCCGTGGACCCGGACGTGTACACGATGGTGGCCAGGTCGTCCGCGCCCACCGACGCGATCCGCGCCTCCAGCTCCTCGTCCGAAACGGCGACGCCCAGGCCTTCGAGCGCGCCGAGCGCGTTGCCGTCGAGCATGAGGATGCGCTGCAGCGTCGGGCAGTTGTCGATCACCGAGTCCAGGCGGTCGTAGCGCTCGCGGTTGTCCGCGATGGCGAGCTTGACCGTGGAATCGTTGATGATGCGTTCGGCCTGCGGGGCGGAGTCCGTGTCATAGATCGGCACGTTCACCGCGCCGATCGCGGCCAGCGCGAAGTCGAGTACACCCCATTCCCAGCGGGTGGGGGAGAAGATGGAGACCGCATCCCCCTTCCGGATGCCGAAGGCGATGAAGCCCTTGGCGGCGGCCAGCACCATGCGGTGGAATTCGCCGGTGGTGATCTGCTCCCAGCGGCCGGGGCCGGTTTTGCGCGTGGCGATGACGGTGTCTTCGCCGGTGCGTTCGATGCGCTGGGTGAGCAGGGAGTACAGGGTTTCGTCGCTGCGGACCTCGATGGATCCGGGGGTGGTGTATTCGGTGAGCATATGCGGTCCTTCATGGTGGTGCGTGGCGCGTCGCGCCGCCTGCCGGGCGGTTGGGCGCGTCCCCGCATGGTGTGCGTGGCGTGCTGCGCAGTTCGCGTGGTGCGTGATCTCGGTCTTTGCGACCAAGCGCGTGTGGCACGGCTGCGATGCCGTGCCGGAGTAATGGACACGGTGGCGTGAACTGTTGTGTTATGCATCCCATGTTACGCGACCGTAACCACGGTGGTTTGGTATCGGGCAACAGTTTTTCCGCGTTTCTTTGGACGTTCCCGACAAATGCGGGCGGGATGCCGCGGGTGTCGTCGTGTGCGGAGCAACGATGCGTCCGATGGGGGAAACTGGGGCTGGCGCGTGCCCGCCGATTCCGTTAGGGTGGCAAGGAGTTGCAGAAATGAGGTGCGCAGTGTTCGACAAACGCCTGTTTTCCCTGACTCCGGGTATCGGCAAGCTGGTGGCCGCCAAAGTGGTGGCCCTGTGGCTGTCGCTGCTGGCCGACGTGCTGTTCGCGTTCATGATGGCAAACCTGCTGGTCAGCGTGCTGCAGTGCGCGATCTGGACGGCCCAGGGGCTGGACGTGGTCATGCCGACGACCAACCTGCTGTTGGCGTTGCTGGTGCTGCTGACGGTCTGCGTGGTCAAGTACCTGACGTCACGCTCCGCCGCATCCTTCGGCACCGAGGCGGCCGAACGCGTGAAGCTGGCGCTGCGCGAACGCCTCTACCGCAAGATGCTGGCGATGGGTCCGTCGTATGCCTCGCGCGTGCGCACGGCCGACGTGGTGCAGTCCGCGGGCGAGGGCATCGACCAGATCCAGAGCTTCTTCGAACTGTTTCTGCCGCAGCTGTTCTACGCGGTGCTGGCGCCCGTCACGCTGTTCGCGGTGCTGATGCCGGTGAACATCCCCGCAGCCGTGGTGCTGCTGGCGTGTGCCCCGCTGATCGTGCTGGTGGTGGGCGTGGTGGCGATGAGCGCCGCCCGCGCGTTCAAGCGGTATTGGGGTAAATATACGGATATGGGCGCCGCATTCCTGGACAATATGCAGGGATTGGAGACGCTGAAGGCGTTCGACGCCGACGATCGCGCCGCCGCCGATATGGACGAGAAGGCCGAGGCGTTCCGCGTCATGACGATGCAGGTGCTGCAGATCCAGTTGCGCTCGCTGACCGCCATGGACGCCGTGGCCTACGGCGGCACCGCGGCCGGCATCGGCGTGGCGGTCTGGCAGTTCCTCGTCGGCGGCGTGGACCTGGCGGGGGCGATGATCGTGGTGTTCCTTTCCGCCAGCTTCTTCCTGCCGCTGCGCCAGCTGGGGTCGTACTTCCATGTGGCGATGAACGGCATGACCTCCACCAAGCGGATCTTCGCGCTGCTCGACGCCCCCGAGCCGGAGCGCGGTGATGCCGCCCTGCCCGGCGGCGGCCATGACCTGACCGTGACCTTCGACGCCGTGGGTTACCGCTACGCCGATGCCGATGCTGTCGATGGCTCCGTTGGCGCCGACGGCTCCATCAACGCGGACTCTGATACATCCCATGCCTCTGTCTCCTCTGGCGAGCCCACCGGTACGGACTCTGACACATCGGCCGCAGCCACTGCGCTCCCTGCCCCCGCCCTGGCGGACGTCTCATTCACCGCCCGCCCGGGCACGCTGACCGCCATTGTCGGCGAATCCGGCTCCGGCAAGTCGACGACCGCCGCGCTGCTGGCCGGCACGCTGGCCGGCTACGAGGGGTCGATCACGCTGTCTGCAGGCGCGGCGATTAACGATATGACGCTTGATGGCGAGACCATTGCTTCCGCGGAGTCCGACGCAGCCGAGCCGCCGTTCGTGGAACTGCGCGATCTGAGCGTGGACGCGATGACCTCCGCGGTGTCCCTGGTCTCATCGCGCAGCCACCTGTTCGCGGGCACGCTGCGTGAGAACCTGTTGATGGCCGCCCCCGAAGTCGCCGACGACGAACTGTGGGCCGCGCTGGAACTGACGCATATCGCCGACTTCGTGCGCGAGCAGCCCGAGGGATTGGACATGCCGATCGCCCCCGATGCGGCGAACCTGTCTGGCGGGCAGCGCCAACGCCTGGCCATCGCCCGCGCGTTGCTGTGCAACACCCCGATCTACGTCTTCGACGAGGCCACCAGTAGCGTGGACGCCGAGAGCGAGGCCGTGATCCTGGACACGATCCGCGAACTGGCGCGGTCCGCCACCGTGATCATGATCACGCACCGCATGGCGAACGCGGTCACCGCCGATCAGGTGGTGGTGTTCGACCACGGTCGTGTGGGCGAAACCGGCACGCATACGGCACTGATGGCGCGCGGCGGCGTGTATGCCGACCTGTTCCGCGCGCAGCAGGTCATCGAACACGTCGGACACCGAACCGCTACCGGTACATCGGCGTCGGCCATGCCTGCCCAAAACGGCCAGGTTGTGGTTGCTGGGTCGCTTGCATCGGAATCCGTTACCGGTTCGGCTTTGGATCATCCATGCGGTGAGGCCGAACCTGCCCCGTCTGCGTCCGGCGTTACGTCCGGCAAGGCCGACGCAGCCGACGGCACCGGCGCGCTGATCCGCCGCCTGCTGCACGAGGTCGGTCCGCTGCGTCCCACGATGATCGCCGCCTGCGCGTTCGGCACACTCGGCCACCTGGCCGCCACCTTCCTGCCTGTGTTCGGCGTGATTGCCCTGTTCGCCACGCTGGAGGAACCGGTGTGGGGCGTGAGCATGACTGCTGGATTCGCGGCGATGGCGGTGTGCGCCGTCATCCGCGGGCTGATGCGATACGCCGAACAGTACATGAACCACAACGTGGCGTTCAAACTGCTCGCCCTGTTCCGCTCCAAGGCATTCGCCGCCATGCGCCGGCTGGCGCCGGCCAAACTGGACGGCCGCGGCAAGGGCGACCTGATCGCCCTGATCACCACCGATGTGGAACTGTTGGAGATCTTCTTCGCGCACACCATCTCACCGGTGGTGATCGCCGTCGTGACCACGGTGGCCTTCGCCGTGGCGCTCGCGTTCCTCAATCCGTGGTTCGCGCCGCTGCTGATCGTCATGCATCTGCTGGTCGGCGTGGTGCTGCCGCGCCTGTTCGCAACCGGCGTGCGGTATCTGGGGCCGAATATTCGCCGCGACGCCGCCTCGTTGGATGACACGATGCTGGACGACATGCGCGGCCTGGACGAGATCATCCGCTTCGGTGCAGGCGAACGGCGTCTGGGTGCGATTCTGGAGCGGTCGCGTGAACTGTGGCATCAACGGGTCAAGCTGAGCCTGAACAACGGCCGATTCGGCGGCATCGGCGGGGTGATGGTGGTGTTGGCCACCGCGCTCGCCGGGGCGTTGGCCCTGGTACTGGCCTGGTATGGGCTGGCCGATGTGGATGGGGTCGGTGAGTTGTTCGCCGCCGTGGTGTTGATCGCCAGTTCCTTCGGCCCGACGCTGGCATTGAGCGCATTGCCGGCGAGCCTGACCCAGACCTTCGCCTCCGCACGGCGGCTGTTCGCGCTTATGGACGAGGTTCCGGCCGTGGAGGAAACCGGCACATTAACGCCGGCGTACAGCGGCATGGCCTTGGATCATGTGAGTTTTGCGTATCCCGACCAGAAGACGGGACACGGTTCCAACCCCAATGCCGACCTTGACCAGGGCGCAAACGGAACAACGCGGCATGCGGCGGCAGACCATGCGGCTGGCGTGTTCACGGATCTGTCACTGGAGATTCCCGCGCACGGCATCCTCGGCGTGCAGGGGCCATCCGGGCGCGGCAAGTCCACCATGCTCAAACTGCTGATGCGGTACTGGGATCCGCAAGCCGGCCTCGTGACAATGTCCGGCGAGGACCTGCGAACGGTGGATGCGCATCATCGCCGCCGCGTGCAGACCATGCTCGCACAGGAGACCTACCTGTTCGACGGCACGATCCGCGAGAATCTGCGCCTGGCCAACCAGGAAGCCGATGACGAGATGCTGCGCGGAGCGCTCGCCAAGGCATCGGCGTTGCGGCTGGTCGAGTCGCTGCCGGACGGTCTGGACACCCAAGTGGGTGAGTTGGGCGGACGCCTGTCCGAGGGCGAACGCCAGCGCATCGGCCTGGCTCGCGTGTTCCTGCGCCATGCCGACCTGGTGTTGCTGGACGAACCCACCAGTCGCCTCGATGCCTTCAACGAGGCCGTGATCCTGCAATCCATCAACGAGTTGGCGAGCGAACCTCGCGGGGATGATGGCGTCGGCGGGATCGGATCCGGCGACTTCGGGAACGACAAGGGTGGGCCGGATAGCGCCGGGCAAGGCGTTGCCATTGTACTGGTCTCTCATCGTGATTCCACGATGCGCGTGGCCGACACCGTCGTTCGGGTCTAGAACAACGAATCGAGACGTCTTGCCTGCAGCGGATACTGCAACAAATATAGCTTCAGATATTATAGTTTCATCTATAATATCTGAAGCTATAATAATTGCATGTCCAAGCATTGTAGCTCAAATCACGCCGATCGACCTAGCCGCCCGACATCATAGCGACATCATGGCGGAATGTGCGTCGTCCGTGGAAAAACCATCCTGCAATGTCTTGTGACGGAAAGCTGGCTGAAAAACCGAGGTCAAGGAGGCCGCTGTGTTTATAGACCGCAATCGCGAGCTTGCGGCCCTGGAACGCGAGTATGCGCGTGATCAGGCGTCGTTTGTCGTGGTGTACGGACGCCGACGGGTCGGCAAAACCGCATTGATATCACGATTCATCGCCGACAAGCCCGCCATCTATTATCTGGCCACCGAGGAGTCCGAGCCGCAGAACCGCGCCGTATTCCAATCATTGGTTGCCGATTACCTGCATGACGATCTCCTGCGCGACGCCCTGCTGCCCCGTTGGGAGCCGGTGTTCACCGCCATCGCCCGCTCCGCCGCCGAGGCACGAAGTAACGGCAGGCGTTTGGTGATCGTGCTGGACGAATTCCAGTATCTGGGTCTGGCGAATCCCGAGTTCCCGTCCGTTTTCCAGCGGATCTGGGACACCATCCTTGCCAAGGCCAACGTCATGGTCATTCTTTGCGGCTCGCTGGTGTCCATGATGGAGTCTCAGGTGCTTTCCTATGACAGTCCTCTGTATGGGCGTCGCACCGCCCAGATACAGCTCGCCCCGATTCCTTTCCGGCACTACGGCGAGTTCTTCCCCGGCCTGGGAATGCGTGAGCTTGTGGAACGGTATGCGGTGACCGGCGGCATACCGAAATACATCGAGTTGTTCGATGACAGCGGCGACATCTTCGAGGCGATCGAATCGAATGTGCTCAATCGCAGCGGCGTGCTGTACGATGAGCCGATGTTCCTGCTGCGTGGCGAGGTGCCGGAAGTCGGCACGTATTTTTCGATGATCAAGGTCATCGCCGCCGGCAACCGTAAGGCAGGGCAGATTGCCGCAGCGTTGCAGGTGCCGGTGACCGCGGTGCCTGGCAAGCTGCGCACGCTGCATAATCTGGGCATCGTGGAACGCGAGGTGCCGGTGACGGAGCGCAATCCGGAGAAGAGCAAGCGTGGCTTGTATCGGATCGTGGACACGTATATCGATTTTTGGTTCCGTTTTGTGCAGCCGAATCTGAGCTATATCGAATCCGGCCATCCGCAGGTGGCGATGGCTCGTATCCGGCGCAACTTTGTGGATAATCATGTGTCATACGTATACGAGGGCGTGTGCCGTGAACGGTTGTGGTCGATGGGGGCGGAGGGCCGTCTGCCGTTCACGCCGGAACGCGTGGGACGATGGTGGGGCGCCGGTGACGTGGAGATCGATGCCGTGGCGCTCAGTGACGCCGACCGTGCGATAGTATTCGGGGAATGCAAGTTCTGGAAGGAGCCGGTGGGGGCCAATGTGCTGCGTGTGCTGGAGGAGCGTGCCGGTGCGGTCGATTGGCATCGTGGGGAGCGCAAGGAAACGTTTGCGCTGTTCAGCGTGAGCGGATTCACCGATGAACTGAAGTCCATCGCCGCAGCCCGTCCGGATGTCGTTCTGGTCGATGACTCGGTTCCCGCGTGACGGCGATGCGTCTGCCGCGTCCTGGAGCATGGCTTGAGTATGCTGGGGAGGTGGAGTGATTGTCCGCGGCGCGGATGTTCGATGAAGGAGTTCTGATGAGCGAGCAGCACACGTCCCCTGTTCCGATGATTCGCCTGCACGACGGCACCGAGATTCCGCAGGTGGGTCTGGGTGTGCTGCGCATTGACGACGAGGGCGTGACCCCGGTGGTCGAATCGGCGCTCGCCGCCGGATACCGTCATATCGATGGCGCCGCCGGCTACAACAATGAGGGTGGCGTGGGCCGTGCGTTGGTGAATGCCGGATATGCCACGGGGGAGCGTCGCCGCGATCTGTGGGTCACGACCAAGCTGCGCGACTCCGAACAGGGGTATGACAGCGCGCTGAAGGCGTTCGACCGTCAGATCGGCCTGCTGCAGCTTGAGTATGTGGACATGTACATGATCCATTGGCCCACGCCGTTCGACTGGCGTTCCGGGGAGACCTGGAAGGCGTTCGTGCGTCTGCGCGAGGAGGGGCGCGTGCGCACGCTGGGCGTGTGCAACTTCCTGCCCGAGCATTTGGAGCGTCTGCATGAGGAGACCGGCGAGTGGCCGACCGTGAACCAGATCGAGCTGCACCCCACCTGGCAGCAGCGTGAGGTCACTGCGTTCTGCCGGGAGCATGGCATCGCCGTGGAGGCATACTCGCCGATGGCACGCGGCGCCGACCTGAATGCCGGGAACGGCACCGTCGAACGCATCGCCGCCGCCCATGGCGTCAGCCCCGCGCAGGTCATCCTGCGTTGGCATATCGAGAACGGCACGATTATCATCCCCAAGTCGGTGCACGCCGAGCGCCAGCGTGAGAACCTGGACCTGTTCGGCTTCGAGCTCACCCCTGAGGAGCATGCCGCCATCGACGCGCTGGACGGCCCCACCCGCGCCGGCCACGACCCCCTCACCTTCTCCTACGCGTGACAGGCGTCTTTGCAGTCATGAGCGGTATATGACCGATGGATGCTCTTCTGTCGAGATAACGGGTGCCGTCGGTTTTTGATTAGAGGCTGTTGTCTCGACTGATACTGGTAGGCCTATGGCTTCTGTTCGGTTGTCGTATGCTATGACTCAAACCAGCGCATCACCCGTTCGCATTGCCGATCGATGCCGTGCTGTATGCGTTCAATAAGTTGACGGCGTTGCTGTGAAGATTGCCCGGAGCGATCCATGCCATCGACCAGCTGCATTTCCTCCTCGGCTGTTGCCCGGAATGCTTGGGGCAGTTTCTCAGCGTAATGCTGCAACGCGAAATGGATGAATTCGCTATCGTCGGATTTGCATGCCTGGATGATTGCGGCTGCGAAACGATCCCAGTGCCTGAGCTCTATACGCTCGTAGTTGTATTCGCGCCCGATGCTCATCGCGAGTTTGCGCTGTTTGCGTTGCGTGTCGTAGGGGAATAAGGATGCGATATCGTACAGCGGTGCCAGCATGGGCGATTCGCCGGCCGGCTCCAGTATGGCGTAGTTCTTCGCGTGAGCGTCCGTGCCTGCCATCAGGAAATTCAGGATCAGGGCGGTGTAGAACAAATGGATGTCGGTTGCGGAGAAGTGCTCGGTGTAAAGGAATTGAACTATTGCAAGTGCATCGGGTCCTCCGTCGCTCTGATATTTCTGCGCGGTCATGAATCCCAATGCCTGGCAGAAATCCTCTTGATGTATGCGTGCTACCTTTGGGATGTTGTTGTCGTCAATGATCTCGCGATCCCAACGGGTACTGATAATCGCTGGAACGTCACCGAACATGTGATACGTCGATTCCGCTGCGGGGACTCCCAAGTTGGATATGGTTTCCATGCATACGTACTCGTTGAATGATTGCTCGAGTAGGTTGCTGATGCCGGGTTTAATGATGTGGGTTGTGGCTTCCGCCCCGTGGGCTTCGTACCACTGGCCATTCTGTCTTCTCAGTGCGATTTTGTCTTGAGCGCCGTTGAGTGACCAATGTTCGTCATTCGCCTGCCATGATGCCCGTCCGCCTTGTCTCATGGCCTGCAATCGCAATCCGATTTGCTCTTCGCTGATGGGGACTAGTTCGCTCGTACGGCGTAAGGTGTCGATTTGCGCCGGCGGCACGAATTGCACGCCGCCTGCGCAATCCAGTCCTATGACTGAAAGAAGAGCAAAAGGATTTCTTGCGTTGACTCCGTATTGACGGCCGATGCGTTGTCTGATATTGGGGTCGTCGGGGAGAACGCCGTCAATGTATGCTTCGACCGCTGCGCCCGTCCATGGGCTGGTTCGGTGGGGCAGTGCAATGGAAAGGTTCAGCGAGACGTCGGACTCGGGAAGATACGTGAATACGTGCCTTCCTTGGGTATCTTCAGACAGGATTCCCAGGGGATTCCCCTGCAGGAATACCAGTAGTTCTTTGCTTTTGGCGTTCATGATGTTGCATCGCTTTCGTCCGTATGAGTTGTGCCGTAATCAAGTTGTTTGGCGTTGCGCTGGACAGCTTGCTGCCGTTGTTTGAGCGCAAGGAGGGTCTCTTCAAACGGTGAATTGGATTGCGGCGTCGGCGTATGATTGCCGGTATCGGTTGGTACTGCATCGGTCTGGACGACATATCCTAATTGACGGAGCAGGGCCATGTATTGCTGCAACGATGCGTTGTCCGACGTGGCTGCTGAGTACTCAGCGTGCAATGATATGCCGAGGGCGGAGCAGATCGTCAGACATTTCGCCAATCCGGGATTTTCTATTCGCCCTTGTTCTAGCTGACTGATCCAAGGCCTAGGGACTCCCGTTCGTGCTGAAAGCTCCTGCTGGCTGATTCTGAGTGACAGTCGTGCGTCTTTGACGATGACTGCAAAGTCCTTCGTGGAGGAGAGGATTCTCTGCTGTGTTGTTAGCTCTGCCATGATAATCGTCGGTTGTTTCAAAAGTCGAACATATCATTTTGTTTGATTATTCTAACATGTTTTGTTTCAAAAATCAAACATGACAAAGTGTTTGATTTTTGAAACACCGCTATCTTCTGATCTTGATTCGATTACTTCTTTGTGTCAGTTAGGCTACTTACGAGTAAATTAACTGCAGCCCGCCGTTTGGGTATAGTGGGGCAGTATGTCTCGCAATCATCGTCGCCCTTCTCGCCGCGACCAGGCCGAATTCACTCGTAACACCGCGCGGTATGTCAACAAGCGGTTCAACGTGTCCAATCCATTCGAGCGCGTGCTGATCCTGCTGGTCATCGCCGTCGTGGTGGGTGTCATGGTCGGCGTGGTGCTGCCGAAGATCAGCCCCGAGGTGGGGGAGCTGACCGGCGAGTATGCGGCATCCGGCCCTGCGGCGGACGTGTTGGAGACGCTGCGTGTGGATGACGACCAGAGCGGGGATGGATACGACCGTGACCTGTTCGGCTACCGCGAGACCGACGACGATGGCGACGGCTGCGATGTGCGCGACGAGGTATTGGCCCGTGATCTGGAGGATGTGACGTTCACGACGCCGGGTGGCTGCCAGGTGCAGTCTGGCGTGCTGCATGACCTGTACACCGGCAAGACGATCGACTTCGTGCGTGGGCCGCAGACCAGCAGCGCCGTGCAGATCGAGCACGTGGTGGCGTTGGAGAACGCCTGGCAGTCGGGCGCGCGCGATTGGGATACCGCCAAGCGGTACAAGTTCGGCAACGACATGTACAACCTACTGGCCGCCGACGGCGAGGCGAACAGTGAGAAGGGGTCGGCGTCCGCCGCCTACTGGTTGCCAACCAACGCTGATTTCCGCTGTGAATATGTGGCCCGACAGATCGGGGTGAAGGACAAATACGACCTGAGCGTGACCACCAAGGAGAAGCAGGCCATGCTGTCCGTGCTCCGCTCCTGCTCCGGTCAGGAGGTGCCCGCCGAGTAGCGCCGTCGTAGGACTGGGGCGTGCCGTCGGATGGCTCCTATCTGTCGTGCTGTTTCTCGGCTGTTAACTGGTGTGCGTTAAGCTGCCGTTTGTCGCAGGATTCTTGACGGTTCGACTTCTCAACTGTTGACTTTTGGCCGTAACGGTTCGAGCTTGTGCAGGGTTGTTTACAGTTTTATGGTGCAGAGGTCAGAGCCGATGTACAGTCGTGCACGGTGCCTGTGGGGTAACTGTTGATAATCAGGTGCGAGACAGAGGAGCGTAGTGTGGTGGTTCGGCGTTCGGAGAGTGTTGAAGCCTGTGCCGAGTTGAACGAAAGCCCATGGATGTGGATATGTGACACCATGCCCGAGTCGGGGCTGCAGAGGTGTTGTGCCGTGTGAATCCGGCAGTATGGCGTCGCCTCGTACTTCCTTCAATTTGACATCGTGGTATACCGGTGTACTATGACAATAGGTACACAGCTGTACCAATTGAAAACCAAAGGTTGCTGTTTAGAGTTGAATGGTAACGCAGGAAGGAGAACATCGATGAAGAAGTCATCTTTCGGGCTGAAGGCGCTCGCCGCCGGAACCGCCGCGATGACGGTGCTGGCGATGGCAGCGTGCGGCGGTGACGACAAGCCCGCGCAGTCGGCCGATGGAGAACTCAGCGGCGAACTGTCCGTCTGGGGCTGGGGCAACGGCATGAAGGAACTGGCCGAGGCGTTCGAAGAGGCCAATCCGGGCGTGACCGTGGAGTATGCCGCCCAGAGCAATGCGTCGGATGCCGCGATGAAGCTGACCAACGCGATCGCCGCCGGCAAGGGCGCTCCGGACGTGTGCATGCTGGAGGATGCCATGGTCAGCCAGTTCGCGGTCCAGGAGGGCATCATCGAGCTTGACCAGTTCGGTGCCCAGGACTACGCCGACGACTTCGTGGCCGGTCCGTGGGGCAAGCTGCAGGTCAACGGCAAGGCATACGGCATGCCGCTGGATTCCGCGCCCGAGGTGCTGTACTACAACAAGGCCGTGTTCGACAAGGCCGGCGTAACCGAAGCCCCGACCACGTGGGACGAATACTACGAGGCGGCCAAGAAGATCCGCGAGTTGGGCGAGGACTACTACATCACCAACAACGCGGGCTTCCAGCCGTTCACCGCACAGGCCTGGCAGGCCGGCGGCCACATGTGGACGGTCGACGGCGAGAATCTGACCATCGACATGACCAAGAGCGAGGGCATGCAGCGCTATATCGACTTCACGCAGAAGCTGATCGATGAGGACCTGATCAACGTCCGCATCAACGCGTGGTCGGATGACTGGAACCGCAGCCTGAACGACGGCACGCTCGCCTCGCTGACCATCGGCGCCTGGATGGCCACCAACCTGAAGTCCAGCGCCCCGGAGCAGTCCGGCAATTGGCGCGTCGCCCCGCTGCCGAAGTGGACCGACGGCGGCGAGAACGGTTCCGAGGACGGCGGCTCCTCGTTCACGATCACCGCGCAGGCCAAGGACACCACCCTGGCGTGGGCCTTCGTGGAGTTCGCCACGCACGGCGAGGGCGCGCAGGTGCTCACCGACGAGGGCGGCCAGTTCCCGTCCCTGAAGTCGATCCTGAACAGTGATGAGTTCATCAACGCGGACGACGAATACTTCGGCGATCAGAAGATCAACCAGGTGCTGGTCGAGGCCGCGAACCAGGACATCACCCAGTTCCAGTACCTGCCGTACACCCAGTACGCGACCACGATCTACCCGGACTACACCGGTCCGGCGTACATGGGTAAGGTCAGGCTGGAGGACGCGCTCCAGGATTACGGCGAGGCCCTGGCCGAGTACGGCGAGCAGCAGGGTTACACGGTTACGTTGAAGTAACGCATGTGAGTCATAGGGACCGCGGACTCGTTTCCGCGCCGGAGAGTGGGTATACGATATACCCATGGCCGTGTGGGACGCCGTTGTCCGCGGTCCAGTATGACTCATCTGAATGATCAGTACACAATGGAGTGGAAGGATTCGGTATGGCAGGGAACCTTGGTACCCAAGCCGTTGCGTCAGGTTCGGCGGTGCGGGTGAATAGGCATAAGCCTGATTGGCGTGGTTGGAAGTTCATGTGGCCGTTCGCGGTGGTGTTCGTGTTGGTGTTCATCATCCCGATCGTGTACGCGATCTATATCTCGTTCTTCGAGAAGCGGATGGTGGGCGGCACGGTGTTCGTCGGTGTCGACAACTACATCCGCCTGTTCGGGGACGACCAGTTCTGGGCGTCGTGCGGCAGGGTGGCTTTGTTCACGATCGTGCAGGTGCCGATCATGCTGTTCCTGTCGGCGGTGATGGCGCTGTGCATCGACTCGATGAAGCTGCACGGGGCGAAGTTCTTCCGTATCTCGACGTTCCTGCCGTACGCGGTGCCGGCGGTGGTCTCCACGATGATCTGGGGCTTCATGTACGGCGCGAAGTACGGCCTGGTCGGGTCGCTGAACGACCTGTTGGGCACGAGCCTGGACGTGTTGTCGCCTAGCGTGCTGCTGGCGTCGATCGGCAACATCGTGACGTGGGAGTTCGTGGGCTACAACATGCTGATCTTCTACAGCTCGCTGTCCACGATCCCGCACAGCCTGTACGAGGCCGCGAGCATTGATGGCGCGTCGGAGTGGCAGATCGTCAAGAGCATCAAGATCCCGGAGCTCAAGGGCTCGCTGGCGATTACGGTGATCTTCTCGATCATCGGCTCGTTCCAGCTGTTCAACGAGCCGAACATCCTGCAGAACATGGTGCCGGGCAACGCGATCACGACGTACTACACGCCGAACATGTACGCGTACAACCTGAGTTTCAGCGGTAACCAGAGCAACTACGCGGCGGCCATGGCGATCGTGATGGCCGTGATCACGATGGCGATCGCGTACGCGGTGCAGCTCAACAGCATGAAGGAGCAGATGAAATGACGAGCGCAACCAATCATCGTCTGGCCATGCGGGAGCTCAGGGCCCAGGAGAAGGCCGCCAGGAAGGCGGAGAGGGAGCGGCAGAAGCGCGTGGCGCGCGACGAGGCCGCGGAGCGCAGGCGGGCCGCGAAGTCCGGGTTCGCGAACGTGGCCAACCCGCGGCGTTCGACCCTGATGACCGTGCTGTGCTCGATCTTCGCGATCTACTGCCTGTTCCCGTTCGTGTACCTGCTGATCAACGCGACCAAGTCCCAGGCGGACTTCACCAGCACGTTCGGCCTGTGGTTCGGCGGCGAGTTCAACCTGTGGGACAACATCGTGACGGTGTTCACCTACCAGGACGGGATCTTCGGCCGCTGGTTCCTGAACACGATCCTGTACGTGGTCGTGGGCGCGGGCGGCGCGACCCTGCTGGCGATCATGGGCGGCTACGCGCTGGCCAAGTTCCGCTTCCCGGGCCGCAAGGCCGTGTTCGCCGTCATCATCGGCTCGATCAGCGTGCCGGGCACCGCGCTGGCGGTCCCGCAGTTCCTCCTGTTCGCCCAGCTGGGCCTGACGAACACGCCCTGGTCGATGATCATCCCGAGCCTGATCAGCCCGTTCGGCCTGTACCTGATGTGGATCTTCAGCGAGCAGGCCGTGCCGACCGAGCTGCTGGAGGCCGCGCGCGTGGACGGTGCGGGCGAGTTCCGCACGTTCTTCCAGGTCAGCCTGCCCCTGCTGGCGCCGGGCATCGTGACCACGAGCCTGTTCACGATCGTGGCGACGTGGAACAACTACTTCCTGCCGTTGATCATGCTCAAGGACGCGGACTGGTACCCGCTGACGATCGGTCTGAACCAGTGGAAGGACCAGGCCAACACCGCGGGCGGCACCGCGATCCAGAACCTCGTGATCACCGGCTCGCTGATCACGATCATCCCCCTGGTCATCGCGTTCCTCCTGCTGCAGAAGTACTGGCAGTCCGGCCTCGCCGCCGGCGCCGTCAAGGAATAACACCCGACGACATGACCGACCACAATGGGCGCGGGCGAACGGTCCGCGCCCATTGTGTACCGTATGGCCGTAGCCGAGAAAGGGGGCCCATGCAACGATTCCGACTGTTGCGCATCATCCAAGCGCCGCCGGATGCCGCACATGCTTTCGCAATGCAGTACAAGACCACGACCATATGAATACCGGGAGAACACATTCATCATGATGAAGAACACACATCGAGCATTCCGCTGGCCGCAGCCCCTGGAGGGGCAGCAGGCCCGCATCTGGTACGGCGGCGACTACAACCCCGACCAGTGGCCCGAGGAGGTCTGGGACGAGGACATCCGCCTGATGACCAAGGCCGGCGTCAACACCGTGGCCCTGGCCATCTTCAGCTGGGACCGCATCCAACCCGCCAAGGACACCTGGGATTTCGACTGGCTGGACCGCATTATCGGCAAGCTCGGCAAGGCCGGCATCGCCGTCGACCTGGCCTCCGCCACCGCGGCCGCCCCATTGTGGCTGTACCGGGCGCATCCCGAGGTACTGCCAGTGGAAGCGAACGGCAACGTGGTCCACGCCGGATCCCGCCAGTCATGGCGGCCGACCAGCCCGGTGTTCCGTGAGTACGCGCTGACCTTGTGCCGCAAGCTCGCCGAACGGTACAAGGACAACCCCTACGTGACCGCCTGGCACATGGGCAACGAATACGGCTGGAACAACGCGGTGGACTATTCCGACGACGCCATACGCGCGTTCCAACGCTGGTGCGAGGCCCGGTACGGCACGCCGGAGGCGGTGAACGAGGCGTGGGGCGCCGCGTTCTGGTCGCAGGAGGTCCGCAGCTTCGACGAGATCGACGTGCCCCGCCACATGGGCGCCGATTCGATGGTCAACCCCGCCAAGCAGTTGGATTACACGCGTTTCTGTTCGGACGCGCTCAAGGGGTTCTACATGGCGGAGCGCGACGTCATCGAGGAGATCTGCCCGGACAAGCCATTTACCACGAACTTCATGGTCTCCACCGACCAGTGCACGCTCGACTACGCCGACTGGTCCGCCGAGGTCGATTTCGTGTCCAACGACCACTATTTCGTGCCCGGAGAATCCCATTTGGACGAGCTGGCCTGCTCCGATTCGCTGGTCAGCGGGTTCGCCGGCCACAACCCGTGGTATCTGATGGAGCATTCCACGTCCGCCGTACAGTGGAAGCCGGTCAACACGCGCAAACGCAACGGCGAGATGATCCGCGACGCTCTGGCCCATGTGGCGATGGGCGCGGACGCCGTCAACTTCTTCCAGTGGAGACAGTCGCGCTCCGGTGCGGAGGCGTTCCACTCCGCTATGGTGCCGCACGCGGGCCCAGATACGGCGGTGTTCCGCGAGGTATGTGATCTGGGCGCTATGCTGAAGCGCCTGTCCGACTCGGGCGTGCAAGGGACACGCCCTGTGGATGCTCCGACCGCGATCCTGTTCTCCGCCGATGCGGAATGGGCCACGCGCAGCCGTACGCTCCCCAGCGGCCAGCTCAGCCATTGGCATGACATCCGCGATTGGTATCGTGCGTTCCTTGACACGGGATCCCGCGCTGACGTGGTGCCGTTATCGACCGACTGGAGCGGATATGGCACTGTGATTCTGCCGACTGTGCTGGTCTTGTCCGATGAGGACACGGCTCGCCTGGCCTCGTTTGCCGAAGATGGAGGCCGCGTGGTGGTCGACTATGCGACCGGCATTGTGGATGGCAACTTCCGCACCGGCTTAGGCGGATACCCGGGTGCGGGCGATGGACTGCTGCGCCGGATGCTGGGCGTGCGTGGCGAGGAGTTCAACATCCTGGGTCCAGTTGATGGCGAGCCGGATACGGTGCGGCTGTCGAACGGCGCGGTCAGCCGGCTGTGGCAGACCGTGGTGACTTCGGTGGCCGCGGATACGGAGATCGTCGCCTCATACCATGGTGCGGATGCATCGGAATGGCAGATCGACGGCGTACCTGCCGTTACGCGGCATCCATACGGCAAGGGCGAGGCCTGGTACGTCGGCTGCGATCTGGATCGTGCGGACATCGCGCATCTGCTGCGGTTTGAAATGGCCAGGTCGCATGCTTGCACCGATCCGACGCACCGCCATGATCCGCGTATCCTGCACGTGGCTCGCGTCGGCGAAGGCGGCCGGTTCGACTGGTATTTCAACCGTGCCAAGGAATCGGTGGAGGTGTGTGTCGGCAACGAACCGGTGGTGCTGTTCCGCGGCGACGACGTGCCCGGCGGGTATATACTGCAGCGCAACGGCGTAGTGCTGGTACGTTCCTGACGGTTACGCCGCCGAGGTACACTGACTGCATCATTGGAGCCGACAGGGAGAAGTCATGAACGATGCGGTGAAGCCCGACAGGAAGCGTGTGACGCTGCGCGACGTTGCGCGCGAGGCCGGTGTTTCCCTGAAGACCGCGTCGAATGTGATCAACCAGACGGGGCGTATGAGCGAAGCGACCCGTGAGAAGGTACAGCAGATAATCGACGACATGGGCTATCAGGTGAACATGGCGGCCCGCAATCTGAACTTTCAACACACCGGGTTCGTAACCCTGGCCGTGCCGTCGTTGAAACCGCCGTATCTGGCCGAATTGGCTGATTATGTGATCGATGCGGCCCGCAAACGCTCCTATTCGGTGTATGCAATCACATATGACGGTTCGGATACGGCCGCCCGTCGCGTGCTCGAATCCTTCAATAACACAATCAGCGACGGTATCATCATGTCGCTGCCGGAAGGCAGCGAATTGACTCCGGATGACCTGGATGTGGAATATCCGCTGGTATGTGTGGGGGCTCGTACCACCTGGGGACGTGCCGACTGGGTACGTACGGATGATGTGGCGGATGGTGAGACTGCCGCGGAATATCTGTTCCACAAGGGGGCTACGCGATTGGCCGTGGTGGGGGCGCGCAGCCCGTATGATCCGGAGGGGTGGTGCGCCGCCGCGGACGGCAACGCCGCGATGCGTCTGCACGGGATTATGGATGCCTGCGCAGAGCATGGGCGTGAGCTGGATCCGCGGTTGCTGGGCGTGACCGGTCAGGATTGGGGCATCGGCGGGGGAGTGCGCGCCATGCAGCAGGTGATTGACTCCGGCGTGCCGTTCGATGGGGTGGTGGCGTTGAACGACCAGCTGGCCACGGGCGTGATCACCGCGCTGGCGGCTAACGGATTCTCCATTCCCGACCAGGTGCAGGTGATCGGCTTCGACAACATCGAGGAATCGCAGTACTTGCAGCCGCCGCTGACCACCATGGACTCCTGTCTGAGCTGGATAGCTCCCACGGCCATGGAACGGCTGATCGGCCGTATCCGTGGCTACATCACCGCTCCGGAGACACTGTCCATCAGATCTCAGGTCATTCCCCGCGCAACCACACGCATCTGAGCTGGCGACGCGGGGAATGACCTCCTCCGAGGATCGGTCGAACTGTGTTACAACGGCGAATCACTCATTCCCGATGATGTCATCGGAATTCAGCGACTGATCAATCAAGCCCGCATAGTCCTTGGGAGACAACGCATTTGAGGCGGCACCGAGCCGAGCGTTCTCCATCTGTTCAGCAGGGATCTCTCCCTCTCCCTTCGGCCCCATGCCGGCATCGATGCGCCGTATCATATCCTGCCACTCGGCGTATTCAACGCCCACATAGCTCACACCATCCTGGGAGAACGCGTATGAGGGGCAGCCGGCCGTATTGATGGTGACCTCATGTCCGTAGAATTGCATGCCGAGTTCAACCAGATCCATGGTGGACATGTCCGTGGAGATCATTGCGGCGAATTCCTGTACCAGCCCGGGAATCTCGGTAGCCGGCTGTTCAAGCATTTTCTTGAGAATGGCCGTCAGTACGATGCGTTGCGCCTGGGCACGCGAAAAATCACCGCCCTGAACCTGGTAGCGTTCGCGTGCAAAACCAAGCGCCTGCTCCCCGTTGAGCGTCTGTTCTCCGGCTTGCAATGAAACACCGCCGTTCCCCCCGGAGAAGGATTCAGGTACATTGACGGTGATGCCTCCAAGCCTGTCCACTAATTGTTCAAGACCGTCGAATCCCACTTTGATGTAGTGGGAGATCGGCACACCGGCAAAATCCGAAACGGTGGAGATCATGAGCGAGGAACCGCCCATGGCATAGGCGGCGTTGATTTTCTGCGGTGTGCTGCCGCCATTGATACTGACCTGCATGTCACGAGGGATGGAGACAAGGTCAACTTGCTTATTCTCGGTATCGATGCGAGCCAGCATCATGCTGTCCGAGCGACCATAGACCTCATTGCCTCGATTGTCCGAGCCGATGATGAGCGCATAGAACGGTTTGTTTTTCTCCTCAATGGGAACCAGCACCTCGGCAACCTGCTCTCGTTCCTCCTCCGGCATCGAGATCTCGGAGTCCAAGGACCGCATGAAGAGCATGATAGCCGTTCCGGGAAGAACTACCAGCAAGAGCAGCAACACCGCCAGCACAATAGCGACTGTGCGCCACGGATGCTTCTTGGAGGCAACGTGTCTTGCGTTATGGCTTGGCGTTTGCGGGTGGTTGGCATGGGTCTTGCTCATTATTCGTCCCCGTACGGTCTGTTGACGGATATGCGTGTTCAATCAGTAGCTATAGTAGGCAGACACGTAGTCATATGGAGGCATGAGGCATCTACCGGATCGAACTCCAGTCACAAGGTCGGTACCCGTTCTTCCGCGGAATAGAGTAGACTTGATAAGTCATTGTAAAGGAGTGTCCGGCACGCGGACGCAGCGGATATCGAGAACAAGGATTCCCATACATGCACATCATGTTCGTATGTACCGGAAACATCTGCCGCTCACCCATGGGGGAGCTGCTGATGAGTCGCTACTTGGCAAATACGACGGTGCAGGTGACCAGTGCGGGAACCCGAGGTCTGCCCATGCACCAGATCGATCCCTCCAGCGCGCGGCTCATGGATAGCGTTGGCATTGATTCCAGCGGATTCCGGTCCCGCCGACTGACCCGTGAGATGGCTGAATCGGCTGATTTGATTCTGTGCTTCGAAGCCGCGCAGCGTAAGGAGATCGTTACGATTGCGCCGATGGCGGTACGCTACACATTCATGTTGGATGATTTCGCCAACATGTGTCGGTACAGCGCCGAACATGGTTTAGTTAAGGGATTGACCATTCAAGAGCGGCTGCAGTCGGTGATCGATTCGTCGTCGTTCATTCGCCCGCTGATTGCCGCGCCGAAGGATATCGCCGACCCACACGGTCGGGAATTCGCCAAATTCCGGCAGGCCGCGGAGGAAACGAACCGCGCGTTGCGTACTATTTTGTCCAGCATGCGCAAGCATTACCGCGTGGACCCGGCACCGGTGCGTCCGCAGATTGCACGCCCCGATTTCAACTCGATCATCTACGCCAGCTGACAGTCGCAAGCTCGACAAGCTCGGTATGCTTCGTCGCTTTGTTCAAGGCTGAATACCCCGTTCATCGGTGTCTCGTGCCACAATGGGCTTGAAACATCGATGGGGGTACGATTTGGATAACGATAGCGAAGAGATTGAGCGTTTTCTGGAGGAATTTGCCGAGCCTGATCAGGAACAGGTGACTGACGGACGAGCATGTCCACCCGCACAGGCGCGTACGCGCGTTCACTGCTATCTGGATGGATTGTTATGGGTGGTGACCTTCGGCGTTATGGCGGTGATGGTATTGCGGATGACGCCGAATGGCCTGGATGGGAAACGGTATATTCCGCTGATTGTGGCGTTCGTGCCGTGGATGGCGGTTCTCTCCGCGGCGATTCTGCTGATATCGCTGATTAGTCGTCGCCGCGTACTGGCCGTAATCAGCGCGTTGTGCCTGTTGACGCAACTGGTGTGGCATGTGGGATTCCTCTATCCACGCGTCTCGCTGTCGTCTGCGGCACGCACGGCGGTTACCGCCGCGACGGTATCCGTCGATGATCGGTACGCGCGACTCATGACATTGAATACACGCAACGGACAGGCTGATGCTGCGCAGATCGTCCAGACGGTGCGCGAACAGCATGTGGAGGTGCTGGCGCTGCAGGAGCTGAACTCGTCAATGATTTCTCGTCTGAACGAGGCCGGTATTCGCGAATTGCTGCCTTACTCGGTTGTTGCGAGCACTTCCTCGTCCGACAACGGTGGGGTGAACGGGTTGTGGAGCGCCGCTCCGATGTCCGAGCGGACGGGCGATCTGATTCCCATCGAGGCTTCAAGTATTCCTGCTGCGAGTATTGATTTCGATGGTACGGTGATTCGGTTTGGCTCCGTGCATCCTTTCTCGCCGCGCCCCAGCAACCAGGGGCTATGGGATCGGGGACTGGGATCGATTAGCCAGCTGCGCGAGGATGACCATACGTTTGTATTGATGGGTGATTTCAACGCGACGTGGGATCATGCAAGCTTTCGGTATTTGTTGGGCGGTCGTTTTGTGGATGCCGGCGAGAACGCGGGGGAGTGGTTCCATATGACCTATCCGGCGAACAAGAAGTTGTTCAGCGTGATTCCGGTGCCGGCCGCCGTGGAGATCGACCACATCGTGCACGACCGCGGCGTGGTGGTGGGTGACTTGGACGCCGTGACGATAGCCGGCTCGGACCACAAGGCGCTGCTGGGCACGTTGGAGGTGCGGTAGAAGACTGTATACCCCCTATATCCAGCCAATGGGTATAGGGGCTGACACCGGAAGCTGCGTGACATTGCGATGCACGATGAACTGATAAAACGTTGTAGAGACATGAATTCTGGATTACTGGAGAGTTGCGTATGTGAAAGAACCATGAAAGAAGACATGACCACCCCTTAAGGGAGGGGTAGGGTGTAGAATCTAGGAAGCTGTTTGGAAAATGCCTCACGAGGGAGGATTAAGGCTATGGAAGGGAAGCAGTTAGCCGATAGGGGCCGTTATGTCCTGTCGGTTGTGGTTGGTCGGGGCGTGCGGGCGTGAGCCCGGTCCGGGTCTGAGGGGGTTGTCTGGTGAAGGGCATCGTTCTTGCGGGTGGTTCGGGTACGCGGTTGTATCCGTTGACGTCGGTGACGTCCAAGCAGTTGTTGCCGGTGTATGACAAGCCGATGATTTATTACCCGCTGTCGGTGTTGATGATGGCGGGTATCCGGGATATTTTGATTATCTCGACGCCGTCGGATCTGCCGAATTTCGAGCGGCTGTTGGGGGACGGCTCGCGGTATGGGGTGCGTCTGTCGTATGCGGTGCAGCCGTCGCCGGACGGTCTGGCGCAGGCGTTCATCATCGGCGAGGAGTTCATCGACGGGGATGCGTGCGCGCTGGTGTTGGGCGACAACATCTTCTACGGCAACGGGTTGAAGAAGCGTCTGCGTGCGGCGGTGGAGCGTGCAGAGAAAGAGGGCCGGGCGACGGTGTTCGGCTATCACGTGGATGATCCGGAACGGTTCGGCGTGGTGGAGTTCGACCGGGCCGGCAACGCGGTCTCGATCGAGGAGAAGCCCGAGCGCCCGAAGAGCTCGTACGCGGTGACGGGCCTGTATTTCTACGATTCGCGCGTGTGCGGGTATGCGAAGCAGGTGAAGCCGTCGGCGCGTGGGGAGTTGGAGATCACCTCGCTGAACCAGATGTATCTGGATGACGGCAGCCTGTCGGTCATCACGTTGGGGCGTGGGTTCGCATGGCTGGACACGGGCACGATGGAGAGCCTGTACGAGGCGGGCGAATTCGTCCGGTCGGTGGAGCGCAGCCAGGACCTGCCGGTGTGCGTGCCGGAGGAGATCGCGTACGAGAACGGCTGGGTCGGCGTGGACGAGCTGCTGGACGCGGCCGAACGGTACGGCAAGTCCCTGTATGGCAGGCATTTGAGGAACGTCGCCGCGGGCGAGATTCATAAGGAGGAACGGTACTGATGGCCGATCTGTTCGAGCCGAGGAACATCATCGTTACTGGTGGTTGTGGGTTTATCGGTAGTAATTTCGTGCATTATGTGGTGAACAATCATCCGGACGTGCATGTGACGGTGCTGGACAAGCTTACCTACGCGGGTAATCCGGAGAACATCGCGGGTCTGCCGTCGGATCGGGTGGAGCTGGTGGTCGGCGACATCTGCGACGCGGGCCTGTTGGACCGCGTGGTGCCTGGTCATGATGCGATTGTGCATTACGCGGCGGAGTCGCATAATGACAATTCGATCGCTGATCCGGAGCCGTTTGTCCGTACGAACGTGGTTGGTACGTTCCGTCTGCTGGAGGCGACCCGTAAGTACGGCGTCCGGTATCATCACATCAGCACGGATGAGGTGTATGGGGATCTGGCGTTGGATGATCCGGCGAGGTTCACAGAGTCCACGCCGTACCGTCCGTCGAGTCCGTATTCGTCGACGAAGGCGGCGTCGGACTTGTTGGTGCGCGCGTGGACCCGCACGTACGGTCTGAGGACCACGATCAGCAACTGCAGCAACAATTACGGTCCTTACCAGCATGTGGAGAAGTTCATTCCCCGTCAGATCACGAACATCCTGGATGGTGTGCGTCCGAAGCTGTATGGCGACGGTCGGAATGTGCGTGACTGGATTCATACAGAGGATCACAGCTCGGCCGTGTGGACGATTCTGACCAAGGGACGGATCGGGGAAACGTATCTGATTGGCGCAGACGGCGAGAAATCGAATATCGAAGTGCTGCGCGCGATTCTGAAGGCGATGGGCAAGGCCGAGGACGGTTTCGACTGGGTGAAGGACCGTCCGGGGCACGACCGCCGGTATGCGATTGACTCCACCAAACTGCGCACCGAGCTCGGGTGGACTCCGACTCATACGGATTTCGCGGGCGGGTTGGGACAGACCATTCGCTGGTACATGGACAACGAGGCGTGGTGGCGTCCGGCCAAAGAAGCCACCGAACGAAAGTACGCTGAGCAGGGGCAGTGAGGCACGGTATGGATTTCGAGAAGGATCTTGAGGTCACGGAGACGAATATCCCCGGCGTGCTGGTGTTCGATTTGAGCGTGCACGGCGACAACCGGGGCTGGTTCAAGGAGAATTGGCAGCGGGCGAAGATGACTGGTCTGGGTCTGCCGGATTTCGGTCCGGTGCAGAACAACATCAGTTTCAACGCGAAGCGCGGGGTGACCCGTGGCATCCACGCAGAGCCGTGGGACAAGTTCATTTCGGTAGCGACTGGCTCCGTGTTCGGAGCGTGGGTGGATTTGCGTCCAGGCAAAAGCTTCGGGCAGGTGTTCACCACAGTGCTTGACCCGTCGAAGGCGATTTATATCCCGCGTGGTGTGGGCAATAGCTTCCAGGCGTTGGAAGATGGCACAGCGTATACGTATCTGGTGAACGCGCATTGGAGCGCGGAACTGAAGAAGACATACACGTTCGTGAATCTGGCCGACCCAGAGCTGAATATCCAGTGGCCGATTCCGCTGGAGGAGTGTGAGCTGTCAGAGGCTGACAAACATCATCCGATGTTGAAGGACGTGCTGCCGATGCAGCCGCGACGCACCTTGGTGACTGGCTGCAACGGCCAGCTTGGTCGCGCCGTCCGCGCGCTGGCGGATGAGCTGGGTCTGCAGGGGTTCGACTACTGCGACATCGACACGTTTGATTTCTCTGATTCGGCGCAGTACGGACAGTTCGACTGGAGCCTGTATGGCACCGTCATCAACTGTGGCGCGTACACGGCCGTTGACAAGGCCGAGACCGATGAGGGGCGTCGTGCCTGTTGGGCGGCGAATGCCACAGGTCCGGCACTGCTTGCCCGTACCTGCGCAGAGCATAACATCATCTTGGTGCATGTCAGCTCGGACTACGTGTTTGACGGGACCCGGGAACTGCATGACGAGTCGGAGCCGTTCAGCCCGCTTGGCGTGTACGGGCAGTCGAAGGCCGCCGGTGACATTGCGGTCGCGAACTGCCCTAAACACTATATCCTCCGCAGCTCGTGGGTAATCGGCGACGGCCACAACTTTGTCAAAACGATGGCTCGTCTGTCGGGGCGGGTCGCCGACCCGCAGGACAAGCTCAACCAAGTGACCGTGGTCGACGACCAGATCGGGCGTCTGACGTTCACGGATGACATGGCCCGCGCAATCCTCCACCTGCTCGGCTACCGGCCGGGTGGCACGGAGCCCAGCGAGCCGGCCGCGTACGGCACGTACAATCTGACCGGCTCCGGCGAGCCCGCCTCCTGGTATGGGATCGCCCGCATGGTGTTCGACCGGGCCAACGGCAATGGCGACGGGGTCAAGCCCGTATCAACCGCCGAATACTACGCCAACGCCGCAGGCCCCGTCGCGCCCCGGCCCACTCACAGCACCCTCGACCTCAACAAGATCGAAGCCACTGGATACACGCCCGCCGACTGGCGCGAAGCACTGAAGGCCTACACCGAAAAGAGCGTGACGGCATGAATGGTACTTCTCCGTTCTTCTCTCTTAAAAAATGCTTGCGAATTCTGCACCGTATTTAGTGTGGGAGACAATGATATGGAACAGATAACTGTACCCATCTCTCTGTCTGTGGTCCTATATCGGGATTATCAAACGCCATCGGCCATGATACGGTCGCTGATGCAGTCCGCAGATGCTAAATTGCAGTTTTGTATTATTGCTGTGGATAATAGCAACCTTCATGCAGGTGATACGTTAGCAGCTGAGCGTGATCAATTTGTTAACGAGTTTTCGAACCTTGACTCATCTACTCACCAGTTCCGGTATGTAGATGCACACGCGAACCTTGGCTTTGGAAAAGCGAACAACGTGGCACTGGATATGGTGAATTCTCAGTATCACGTGTTTGTCAATCCCGACATTCTCTTTATCGATGATGCTCTTACAACATTGAAATCTTTTATGAATGCACATCCGGATGTGGGTATGTGCATTCCTCGAATGATTGATGCTGAAGGCCATCCTCTAAAGGTATACCGTCATGACATTACAGTTCTCGACGCATTCAACCGCATGTTCCTTAAAAATCGGTTGCGCAAGCGTGATTACTGGCACACCATGAGCGACGAGGATTATTCCAAGCCGTTTCGGGTTCCCTTCGGTCAAGGTAGCTTCCTATTCGCCCGCACGAAGTTACTTAAACAACTTGGCGGCTTTGATGACTCCTACTTCATGTATTTGGAAGATGCCGATTTATGCCGCCGCGTTAATCAGGTGTCTCAGCTCGTCTACTGCCCTGATGCAGTTGTAGTCCACAAGTGGGAGCAAGGATCGCACAAGAATCCGCGATTATTCAAGGAACATCTGAAATCGTATGCCATCTACTTCAGGAAGTGGGGACTGAGCCTTGCGTAGCGACATTGTCTCATCCAAACAGTCAACTCCACAGGATGCGATAGCTTCACGAGAACAAAGCACCATCTCTGTGCAGTCAGGGGCCGATCCGGCCATTAGCATCATTGTCCCGGTTTACAACGTCAAAGATTACCTACGCGCGTGTGTAGACTCGGTGCTTCGACAGACATTCGACGATTTCGAATTAATTCTTGTTGATGATGGCTCCACGGATGGGTCAGGAGATTTATGCGAGGAGCTATGCGAACTGGACAACAGAATCATTTGCCTACATAAGGAGAACGGCGGCCTATCAGACGCGCGGAACTACGGCATTGAACGTATGCGCGGTACATATGTTACGTTCATCGACTCCGATGATTGGGTGGAGAACACCTATCTGGAATATCTCCATACCAACATTCAGCTCCAGGGCTCGGATATCTCCACTTGCATTTTTATGATGCAATGTGGTGACGAGGCAAAGCCGTGGAAACAACTGCCCAAGAAACCGGTGATGATGACGGGACATGACGCATTACTTTCGATGCTCTATGGGGAGTTTATCAATGTTTCTGCACACGGCAAGCTTTATCGCTCTAAACTTTTTAACGATGTGCGATATCCCGTCGGAAAACGCTATGAAGATGTAGGCACTACTTATAAACTGCTACATAAAGCTAGTACAGTCGCTGTTGGCGGTGCGCCACTTTATAACTATGTAATGAGACAAGGGTCCATCACGCATGAAGGAAGCAAAGGGATTTTTGATCGCTACCAACTTGCCAAACAAGCATATTTAAATTTGAAATGCTGTGATTATGATATTGCTCATGCTGCAAGGCGTTATTTGACGTTTCATGAACTTAGTGTATTGAAATCATTTGACCGTGATGATTTCCAACAAAAGGCACAAGCGATACAGATTAAACAAGATGTGCTGGAACACTGCAAAACAGTTTTTGGGGATGCGCGAACACCGAGTAAGGATAAAATCGCTATATGTATTCTTTTCCTTGGATTTAGTATCTATCAATGGTCATGGAATGTATATACGCGATTTGTACAACGAGGGCGGCGATGAATAATCATATCTTCATCAGTATTATTATGCCAGCTTACAATACAGAACAATATATTGGCAATGCTATCAACAGTGTTCTTAAACAAAACTATGAAGACTACGAATTGATTATTATCGACGATGGATCGACAGATGGAACGCTTCATCGGATTCAAGAGGCCACATATAACCATCCGCAATGCAAAGTATTTCACAAGGCTAACGAGGGCGTATCTAGTGCACGTAATATAGGCCTTTCGCATTGTAAAGGACAATATATCTATTTCATGGACTCAGATGATGCATTGCTTCCCGATGCTTTACAAACACTTGCAGCGTGTGTTGCGGATCGTAAATGTGATGCATTGCTTGTACAAGGAATATTACAGATATCAAATCGAACTAAGAAACAAAAAGTACCCAATGTAACTAATGAAGATTTATCACAATATGGCCCCATTGCTTGTGGATGGCCCACTTTTGTGTGGAATGTACTCTTTTCAAAGAAAATAATTGGAAACAATAAATTTAATGAAAGAATACATATTCAAGAAGACACAGATTTCATTTTTACAACATGCAAACCGGGTCTGACATATGGAAAATGTTCCAAACCCATTTATGCATACAACGTCGACAGACAGGAATCCGCTCTATCAAGAATATCAAAGGATGATGCCATAAATTGTAAAAATATTCGTTATTATATTATGGTAAACTCGGATATCACAGCGCCGCATTGTACATTAGTAAGGGAATATGGCGACGCATGCTTTGGCGTATTGAGAAGAACCGCATCTACGCCAAATGTATATCGCAAAGAGGCACATCTGACTCAAAAACAAAAAAAGTATCTTAAAAAAAGGCTAACAGTAAAAAATGCAATTGTACTACTTGCGGATAGATATAAATTCTTAATGAACATGTTTAACTTATTGAATTATTTCCTAAGTTGAGGATTCATGAGAACAAAGTATATAAATTTACTGTCTCTTATTTTTGGAATTTGCGCCTTTTCCTTGTTTTTTACGCCTCAATCATATGCTGTGGGTGATTTAGCTTACAGAATATTTGAGATTGGAATTTTACTTGTTTCGACTTCAATAACATTGTTATATCTAATATGCTATAAGTTTGATAAACAATGGATATTTTTTTCTTTTTTCTATGTATTCTTCTATTTTGCATCATCAATATTATCGCAGTCGGATGGAAGTATATATGCTTATATATTCGGCGCAGCAAAAGGTATTGGGTTTATAACATTAGTTAAGTTTTTACTTAACTATAATAAAAGAATCATGTTGTTATCTTTTTGCTGTGCTGGCTGCATTATGTGTTTTTTTCATTTTATCAGTATTTTTAAATATTTTGATGTGATAGGGGGAATGCGACACGGTTATATTCCTTATGCATATGGATCAACCCTCCCGACGACTCAAAACTGGTATTTTCTTACATACGACAATGAATCAATTTTCTATTTTCTTCCACTCATATGTGCATTAATAATATATGGCATTGTATATTCTAAATATGCTTTATATGTTGCAGTGATTTATGCAGCATTGATAGGTTTTAGCTACATTGCAAAGGGCGCAGCAACTGCTTCAGTAGCTTTTCTTTGCTTTGTTATATTGGCCGCTCTCTTTCTCTTGCTATATAAGCATAGATCAGTTGCAATTAGCTGTAATCTGGCTAGTATAATTGGCATAATTGTTAGTGTTACACTCATACTGGGGATTGGCAGTGGGTTATTCTCAAGAATTGCTATTTTACTCGGCAAAGATCCAACATTTACAGGTAGGAGTTATATATGGAATAACTCTATTAAATATATATGCGAATCTCCTTTTTGGGGAAATGGCATTGAACAAACAACAACAATTATTGCAAAATTAAATCAGAATCATTGTCATAATATAATACTTCAGATTCTTTATACCGGAGGTATTTTTGCTTTCGCTTTTTTCGTTCTTGGAATTTTTTCAACGCCAGATAAGAACAAGAATGCTTTTTCTTCTATAGTATCGGCGGCAGTTTTAGCTTTCTTCATTGCAGCAAGTTTGGATTGGTATCCAAGCATTCCGGTGCCCTTTATTCTATTCTATCTATTTCCCTATTGCTCAAGCAGTAAGTAAAGGAGTTAATTACGATGAAATGTGGTATTTTGACTTTTATTCACACTTTAAATTATGGTGCTACTCTTCAGGCGTACGCACTATCTCAATGCTTACAAATGTCTGCTTATGACGTAGAAATAATCAATTATACATGCCCTGCTGTCAAAATACGCGAAGAACCGCGTCTTCCTTCTTTCGCTGAATTTAAGGATATCAAACATACCGTCGGAATGTTATTTAAATTTCCTGAACATTCTCTGCGAATGCGAAGGTTTAGGAATTTTGAATCTAAATATATGTCTTTCGGCAATTGCTGTCATACGACTAATGATATTTTAAAATACTATAATGCTATTATTGTCGGCAGTGACCAAGTATGGTGTCCGCAAATTACAGGCAACGACTTGACATATATTCTTGATGATAAGCTTTATCCAAATCAAAGAATTATTTCATATGCGGCAAGCTTTGGCGACAAATCCTTCCCCGATTCGCTTAGAAAGCAGTTCGAAACCGCTCTTAAGCGTTTTGATGCATTGAGCGTACGCGAAGAGAGAGGGATGGAGATTCTTTGTTCAATGGGAATTAAGGATGCCGTCGTTTCCATTGATCCAACACTTCTTTTGGAGAGTGACCAGTGGAAACGAGTCGAAAAGCCCGTAAAGACACATAGAAAATACGTGTTTGCCTATGCTGTATCCGAGCGTAATCAAACTTTCACTTTTGCAAAACGTGCAGCTGAGCAATTAGATGCTGATCTTCTGTATATAGACGCATATAGTGGAAGACCGGTTTCAGGCGCACGGAACATGGGGGGCTGCGGGCCGGACGAATTTTTGTGGCTTATCAATAATGCCGAATTGGTAGTTACGAGTTCATTTCATGGTCTGTGTTTCTCTATTCTGTTTAATAAACAATTCCGCTATTCACTGTCTTCTAAGAAAAGCAGTTCGCGTCTTTATAATCTGACCATGCAGCTCGGCCTTGAAAAGTTTGATGTCAACAATACCGATCTCAATAATCGTATCAGTTATGTTCAACCTAACAATGAGCTTGCTCATTTGCGTGAAGAGTCAATGGATTTTCTACGAAAAGCATTGTCTTAATTTATCATATCGTTGAAATTTCTCACTAAGGACAAATTATGAAAAAAAATATTAAAAAAATTATTCCAACAAATTTATGGCTCATGCTTCGTGCTTTAAAAGATCGTTATCTTCTAGCATTGGGTCTGCATTACCAAGGAAAACGTTTCTTTCGCTCATATTCTAAAGAGAATTCAACTTCGCTTTCCTGCTTGCAGACGAGAACTGTGTTTTATGCTCATCAAATCGAAAAGGGCCTCAGTCATAAGGACTTTCGGTACGGTTTTGGTCGGACAGCATTAACGAATCTTTCGTTTGCCATGAAACGACTCGAGAACATTGTCCCTGATGCGCGTCAGAATGATGACTCATATCGCGTGGCTTTAGCCACCATCCATGAATACATTCAACGACATCGACAAGCCAAATATGATTTAACAAATATTAAATGCATATTTACCCCCGAGATTTGGCGCGAAGCGGAACAATTTGAGGGAACACAGGGGGGCAGTTTCACTATTGATGCCGCAGTGAAAAAGGATAATAAGTTTAAGACATTTAAGCAGTTAGCCGAGAGCCGCCATGCAGTTCGTGAATATTCAGAGGAGCCTGTCACCATTAACCAAATTCATGAAGCAGTGAATCTGGCTCGTACCGCTCCGTCAGTATGCAATAGACAACCGGCTCGTGTTCATGTAACGTTCGACTCAAGAATTATTGCTGAGGCCTTGAATATACAGGGAGGTTTCCGCGGTTATGCGACACCACCGGCGTTGATTCTGATCACGGCAGACAATCAGGCGTTTCTATACCCGTCGGAACGAAACGAGGGATTTGTTGATGGGGGCCTATTTGCTATGCAGTTACTTATGTCCTTGGAATCCGTAGGACTTGCTGCGTGCCCATTGAACACTATGATGGACGGCAAATCTGAACAGGCTACGCGCACCCTTATGCATGTTCCCGACACGGAATTCCTTGTCATGTATATCGCGGTTGGTCATTTCCCGAACACAATCAATTTGTGCCGGTCCACTCGTCTGCCTGTCAATGCGATTATGAGCACAGTCGAGTAAACACAATATGGGTGGGAACAAGAAGATATGGTATGAACAAGTACAAGAATCTTTTAATTAACATCGCCGTATTCACAATTACCACAGTCGCCACAAAATTGACCACGTTCCTTTTGGTGCCTCTATATACGTACTATCTAACTGCAGCGGAATATGGTATCTCTGACATGACGACTTTAGTCATTGGCATTATCATGCCATTGGGAACGTTCGCGATAGGTGATGCTGTACTCCGTTTCATGATTGATGACAAGCAGGATTCCAGAGAAATTGCCTCCATTGGAGTTGCTATAACCTGTCTGAGTTGTTTAGTCGTACTTCTTTTGCTACCCCTTCTCGAGCTACCCATGTTCGGTGGCTTGGGGGAATATAGGTGGCTATTCCTATTGTCGTACATCGTCTATGCCTTTCAAGATCTGTTCAGTAGGATTGCACGCGGAGCCAATCAACTCAGACTCATTACTGTGGCTTCGACTGCTTCCGCCTTATGTACTGCTGTATGCGCTGTTCTCTTCATCGCATTCCTCGGTAGAGGGCTGGATGGTTTCTATTACTCCTACATCGCCGGTAGTCTTCTCGGCTCATTGATTTTTCTAAGTGTTGGCCGCCACTATCGGTACCTGCGCCTCGTCACTTGGACTACGGCCGAGCGTCTTCTGCGTCGTATGCTTCCTTATGCTCTACCACTCATCCCCAACAACGTGCTATGGATGTTTAATACCAGCGTCAACCGCTTGTTTATCACTAGCATGCTTGGTATAGCTGCTTCTGGGATATTCGCCGCTAGTTACAAAATCCCCAATCTTCTCAACATGCTTTACAGCATTTTTTTCCAAGCCTGGACCCTCTCTTCTTTTCAGGAATATCGAAAAAGCAATGTTGATAGATTTTTCAGTATTGTCTTTACCCTTCTCAACGCGCTTCTTACGATTGTGGGCAGTTTAATTATTCTCCTGTCACCCTGGTTGGCATACTGGTTCTTGCAGAAAGACTTTTACCAAGGATGGGTTTACATGCCTATCCTTATTTTTGCTCTATATTTTAATTCGCTTTCCTCATTTTATGGTAGTGCATATACCATGGTTATGAAAACTAGACTCATTCTTATATCCACTGTCGCGAGTGCGCTAATTTGCTTAGCAGGTACATGGTTTTTCATACCCTACATCGGACTATATGGTGCAGCCATTGCGATGCTTTTCAGCAACATTACGCTTTTGCTGATTCGCATAATCTGCTCACAACAATTTATCCATATCGCTATCCCCAAGTGGAAAACGTCACTTACACTTTGCGTTCTTACAATACAAGTTTTCACGATGACATTACAGATTCCTCACTATATCGAGATATCTTCATTATGTTTTGTTTTTATCATCGCAATACAGATTATCGTTACATTTCCACTAGGAAAAGAAATAATACAGTATTGGAAAATAGTACGTTGAAAAGCGCATCTGATGACATAAGAGTCATTCAACTACTTGTTGTCGACTTGTGAATATTTGTACTCGGTGACGGTTGTTATTGTACTTAAAGACCATTAGTGTTTAGTGGCTCTTCCGGTTTGGCGTGTAGGTGGAGGGGTAGGGGCCGCGTTGTTTTATTGGTTGTGTGAATGGAAAATCGAATAAGACAACGCGGCTTGGTAACGAGTGTATCGCGTTTGTGATGGTCGCGTGCTGCTCGGGTTGGATCGTCTCGGGCTGCGTCCGGTGTCCCAATGCCATGTGGAGCGGGGCGACCGGGATGGGGTGTGGTTGGGGGCTGCGGACGTTTTCTTGGAGATAGTCATGCAGCCATTCCTTGGCTTTGAC